>JACCDK011888070.1_pt1 | contig 71951 bp, 62 predicted proteins | sample 7445871 | NCBI WGS metagenome assembly JACCDK01 (sample SAMN15323436, study PRJNA562643) | freshwater metagenome | isolation source: river surface water | place: USA:Blue River Watershed | collected 2017-08-15 | reverse complement strand
TGTACGCAGGCTATGTAATCCCGCCAAACTACGATTCCATGATCGCCAAGCTTATTGTTAGCGGACAAACAAGGGAAGAAGTAATTGTACGTATGAAACGTGCCTTAGAAGAGTTTGTGATTGATGGTATCAAAACTACCATTCCCTTCCATATCGCCTTATTGGAAAACGAACAATTTAAGGCTGGAAATTTCACAACCAAGTTCCTAGAAAACTTTGATTTTTCGGTGATCAAAAAATAAGAAATCCAAATTCTGGAATTCTAGCATAAAAAAAGGAGAAACTAAGTTTCTCCTTTTTTTATGCTAGTGCAACTTCCAAGACTACTAACTTACGACATGCACTTTGAGCATGTTGGTCTTACCTTTTTGGCTTAGCGGCATACTTCCCGTATTCACAATTACCTCCCCTTGATGCACATGCCCATCTCGCTTCAAAATGGACTCAATATCCGCAAATACGCCATCCGTAGAGGCATGCCCTTCGTAATAATAAGCACGAACTCCCCAAACAAGTGACAATTGAGTGAGCAACTTTTTATTTCTTGTAAAAACAAAAATATTGGAAAGTGGACGGTGGGAAGCTAATCGGAATCCAGTAAATCCAGAAGAGGTAATACCTACAATAGCTTTTGCCTTCACGTTTCTAGATAGTCTAGCTGCCATCAGAATCAGGTTATTGCTCAAAAAGGTTGGATCTTCCTCTGGAATTCTATAAAGATTGTGGTACACCTCCGCATTTTCCTCCAAATAGGTAATGATGCTGGTCATCGCCTTGACCGCATTGATTGGGTACTTTCCAGAAGCAGTTTCTGCTGAAAGCATCACTGCATCCGCTCCATCCAAAACCGCGTTTGCCACATCATTGGTCTCAGCACGCGTAGGGCGTGGGTTTTGAATCATGCTTTCCATCATCTGGGTAGCAATGATCACTGGCTTGCAGGCTTGCTTACACTTTTCAACCATTTTCTTTTGCCAAAGCGGAACGATTTCCATCGGAACCTCCACGCCAAGGTCTCCCCGAGCTACCATAATTGCATCGGTTGCTTCAATGATCGCATCGATGTTTTCTAGCGCCTCAGGCTTTTCAATTTTGGCGACAATTTTACAATCCTTTCCTGCCTTTTTAATTCGCTCCCGTAAGTCTGTAATATCCTCAGCAGATCGCACAAACGACAAAGCAATCCAATCTACATCATTGGCCAATCCAAACTCTAGGTCTTCCAGGTCTTTTTCGGTCAGTGAGGGAGCAGAAACCTTGGTGTTGGGAAGATTAATTCCCTTTCTAGATTTTAAAATTCCACCGTGCAGTACAGTACAATTCACATTTTTACCATCGGTATCATTGACAATCAACTCCAAGTTGCCATCATCAATCAAAATATGCTCCCCTTCTTGAACATCCTGAGGAAGATTCTTGTAAACAGTACTTACTAGGGAAGCCGTACCTATCACAGGATCAGAGGTAATGGTGATTTTATCTCCTGGGTTAATTTCAACCCCATTGTTTTCAACCTCTCCTACCCGAATTTTCGGTCCTTGCAAATCTTGGAGTATTCCTAGATGACAGTTTAATTCTTGATTTACTTTTCGGATTGTCTCAAGAACTTCCTTATGTACCTCATGGGAGCCGTGAGAAAAATTAAGTCTAAAAACATTTGCTCCAGCAAAAGCCAAGCTTTTGATCATTTCGTATGAATTCGAAGCGGGGCCAATGGTGGCTAAAATTTTTGTCTTTTTAAAAGGTAATTGAGACATAGAGTATTAATAAGTTAATAGGTTTTCTTTTGATTTTAGCTTTGAGATATCAATCCGAACAATACTTTGGACTAAGGGGTTTTGCGAAAGCTTTTCCATAAAATTACTCAAATCCATTTGTTCCGTTTCATCTTGAACTAAAAGAAAATAGTCTAGATTTTTCAATTCAGGTACCAAATATGCCAGTTGCTGTACGGAATTAAGAGCCTTATTTTTCAGAAGCTGTATGAATCCATGTGGCAAAGAAAGAAAATACTGAGCGATTTCTAGCTTTTCGGAGTTGAGAAACTCCAATTCTAGATCATCCACTTTCACCAGATTCAATTCCAATTCCTGATTGACCAGCCAAGCCATCCGATATTCCCGTATTGGAGATACGATTCCAAGCAATTCAAAGTCAAAGTTAGGTTCAATTTGGAGCTTGGCCTTCTTCATTGGGGAAGATCAGTAATAAACACAAAAATAGAAATTAAAACGGAGCAAGAGCCATATTCGCCATTTGCAAAATTTACTTCCCTCATTTCTTTGTCAATTAGGCATTAAATATATTTCTTTGCGGAGAGTTATTAACTAAACTGATCACAAAATGTCTGAAATTGCACAAAAAGTAAAGGCCATCATTGTTGACAAACTTGGCGTAGAAGAATCTGAAGTAACTATGGAAGCAAGCTTCACCAACGATCTTGGCGCTGATTCTTTGGATACGGTAGAATTAATCATGGAATTCAAAAAAGAATTCAACATTTCTATTCCAGACGACCAAGCAGAACAAATCGGTACCGTAGGCGCTGCTGTAGCGTACCTTGAGGCTAACGTAAAATAAACAGTATCAAATTCATTTCCATGAATTTAAAAAGAGTTGTAGTAACAGGCATAGGTGCACTCACACCGATCGGTAATACCAAAGACGAGTTCTGGAAAGGATTAGCTTCTGGTGTGAGTGGTGCCGCGCCTATTACTCATTTTGATGCCTCCCTATTCAAAACCCAGTTTGCTTGCGAAGTAAAAAACTTTGACGTCGAGCAATTTATCGATCGCAAAGAAGCACGCAAAATGGATCCCTTCACCCAGTATGCGATGGTAGCGGCGGAGGAAGCTATGGGTGATTCAGGGCTTAACCTTGAAACTCTTGATCTTTCTCGAGCCGGGGTGATCTGGGGATCAGGTATCGGAGGAATCAAAACCTTCCAAGAAGAAGTAACTGCCTTCAACCAAGGTGACGGAACTCCTCGATTTAATCCCTTCTTTATTCCTAAAATGATTGCCGACATTGCCGCGGGTTTTATTTCCATAAAATATGGATTTAGAGGCCCCAACTTTGTCACTGTATCTGCTTGTGCATCAGCTACTAATGCTTTAATCGATGCGTTTAATTACATTCGATTGGGTAAAGCAGATGTATTTATTAGTGGTGGATCCGAGGCTGCCGTTACCGAATCTGGTATCGGTGGATTCAATGCCATGAAGGCCCTTTCCCAACGAAATGATTCTCCCCAAACTGCTTCTAGGCCTTTTGACAATGACCGTGATGGTTTTGTCTTGGGTGAAGGTGCCGGCGCTTTGATTCTAGAAGAACTAGAACATGCCAAAGCCAGGGGAGCAAAAATATATGCCGAATTGGTAGGCGGCGGTATGACCGCAGATGCCAACCACATCACTGCTCCACATCCGGAAGGATTGGGTGCAAGTAGTGTTATGAAAATTGCGCTCGAAGATGCAGGGCTTCAGCCTGATCAAATTGACTACATCAATGTGCATGGCACCTCTACTCCGCTTGGTGATGTGAGCGAAACCAAAGCCATACAACAAATATTTGGGGAGCATGCATACAAGATGAACATTAGCAGTACGAAGTCCATGACAGGGCACCTCTTGGGAGCTGCGGGCGCCATTGAAGCAATCGCATGTATTCTTGCCATGCAGCATAGCCTAGTCCCTCCTACAATCAATCATTTTACAGATGACGAGGCATTTGATCCTAGGCTTAACTTGACTTTCAATAGCCCACAGGAAAGAGAAATTAACTACGCGTTGAGTAATACCTTCGGATTTGGCGGACACAACTGTTCCGTCATTTTCAAAAAATACAACTGATCCGCGTGAAGCTCTTTCAGCGATTAGGTGTTCACTCCCTCTTTTTCAGTACAAAAGACAAACAGCTTGCTACTTCGATTCAATTGATTCTAGGTAGCAAGCCTTTTAATTTGTCCCTATATCGACTGGCACTTACACCTGCCAGCTTGGGTGAAGAAACCGATAAAGGGTTTAGGAAGTCTAATGAACGATTGGAATTCCTTGGTGACGCAATTCTTGGAGCCGTGATCGCCGAATATTTATTTAAAAAATATCCCTACCGCGACGAAGGTTTTCTGACGGAAACCCGATCGAAATTGGTCAATCGAGAAACACTCAATGAGGTGGGAATTAAGATTGGCTTAAAAAAAACCTTGCAACAGGTAGTTGATAATCGTCAATTTGTAGGAAATAAATCCCTTTATGGGGATATTCTGGAAGCTTTTTTGGGGGCTATCTACCTGGATAGAGGCTATGCTTTCACTAAAAAATTAATTCTTCAACGGATTCTCATTCACCTAGATTTGGAAGGCATGGTTACTACCATTTCCAACCATAAAAGCAAGCTGATTGAATGGTCTCAACGAGAAGGAAACCAAGTTGAATTCCAAGTTGTTCATGTCAGTAGCAACCAACGCTACAAGGAGTTTGTTGTAGCTGTAATGGTCAATGGAGAAGAACTCGCTCAAGGCAAAGGAGAAACCAAGAAAAAGGCGGAGCAAGAAGCCTCTAAAAATGCCTGTGATAAACTTCAGATTGCCCGTTAATCTGTTAAATTCACTACTAAAAGCATGAATGCACTAAAGATAGCTGGCGCGACACTGAATCAGACTCCACTCGATTGGAAGGGAAATTTTGAACGCATTGTCCTCGCTATTCAACACGCACGTGCAGCGCAAGTGGAGCTACTTTGTTTTCCGGAGCTCACCCTCACTGGCTATGGTGCAGAGGACCTATTTCTAAGTCCTTGGTTTTCTGAAAAAGCTAAGAAACAACTTGAGCAACTTCTACCCTACTCTAAAGACATTACCCTGGCTGTTGGGCTACCCATCCGATTGGAAAACAAGGTGTACAATACCATGGCGATCCTTGAAAATGGTACCCTAAAAGGCATTGTTGCCAAGCAATTTATGGCCATCGATGGCGTTCATTATGAATTCCGATGGTTTAACCCTTGGCCTGCCTCACAACAAACCACTATTGAAATTAACGGAATACAAATCCCCTTTGGAGATCTAACCTTTCACTTGAAAGGTATTCACTATGGATTTGAAATTTGTGAAGATGCCTGGAGAGGAAATGCTCGGCCAGGATACCGGCTTTGTGATCGGAAAGTAGATTTGATTTTCAACCCAAGTGCCTCTCATTTTGCAATGAACAAGACTCTGGAGCGGAAAGCATTAGTTTCCAGAAGCTCTGCATTGTTTAACTGCTACTATTTTTATGTTAACCTGCTTGGCAATGAGGCCGGTAGAATGATTTTTGACGGAGAAATTTTACTTGCCAAAGATGGAGCGATACTCGGCAGAAATCAATTGCTCTCCTTTGAATCAGTTCAGATTTGTGCCTTTTCACTTGAAAATAAGCCACAAAATACTGCACCCATTCAATCCAAAGAATGGGAATTTGTACAGGCAGCTAGTTTGGCACTCTATGATTATCTTAGGAAAAGTAAAGCCAAGGGATTTGTTCTCTCACTTTCAGGAGGGGCAGACTCTTCGACCATCGCTGTGCTAGTCGCTGAAATGGTGCGTAGAGGCATCCAAGAACTTGGTGTGGAGGGATTTATCACGAAACTTGGGCTACCACTCAGTCCAAGCACGAATGACCCCGAAAAAAGCTTGGTCAATCAACTCCTAACCACCGCCTATCAAGGCACGAAAAACTCTTCGAAAGCCACTTACACTTCTGCCAAAGCCTTGGCTGAAAGCTTAGGCGCAACATTCTTAAGTTGGTCCATCGAGGAGGAAGTTCAATCCTACACCCAAACTATCGAAGGCGTGCTGGGGAGAAAACTTACCTGGGAGCAGGACGATATCAGTTTGCAGAATATCCAAGCCCGCACACGCTCACCCATTATTTGGCTTTTGGCCAACCTAAAAAACGCCCTGCTCCTTTCCACCTCCAATCGAAGCGAGGGGGATGTGGGCTATGCGACCATGGATGGGGACACGAGTGGAAGTATTTCACCTATTGCAGGTGTAGACAAAGATTTTGTGATCCACTGGTTGCAGTGGGCAGAGAAAAACCTAGACCGTCCAGGACTTCGTGAAGTGAATGCACTTACCCCTACGGCCGAACTTCGACCTCAGGAGCGAAGTCAAACGGATGAAAAAGACCTGATGCCCTACTCGTTGCTAGTTGAGATTGAACGCTTGGCAATTAGAGATAGACGTTCACCACTAGAGGTATTTGTTGCGCTTCGGAAAAAAAATGAGTTTGCAGAGGCAGAATTGAGGGAATATATTAAAAAATTCTTCCGACTTTGGTCTAGAAATCAATGGAAAAGAGAGCGACTAGCCCCCTCCTTTCACTTGGATGATTTCAATGTAGATCCCAAAACCTGGTGTCGTTTCCCCATCCTCTCTGGAGGATTTGAAGAAGAATTAAATCAATTAGATCAGAATTAAGCATGCTTTCATTCCTTTTAAGCTTTATTGTTTGGGATCCTAGCCCCACGATTTTCGAGGGAGTTGATCGCTTCAGATGGTATGGTTTACTTTTTGCCTTGGGATTTATCATCTCTCAGCAAATCTTGGTTTACTTATTTAAGAAAGAGGGAAAAGATCCTGCCTTGGTGGATAAGCTTACCATTTACATGGTTTTGGCTACCATTGTAGGCGCACGTTTAGGACATGTTCTGTTTTATGAGGCAGAAAAATACCTGAGCAACCCGATGGATATTCTTAAAATTTGGGAAGGTGGATTGGCCTCTCATGGTGCAGCAATTTCTATCCCAATTGCGCTCTGGATCTATTCCAGGCGAAATCAGGGGCAGCGCTACCTCTGGGTGGTAGATCGGATTTTAATCGTAACAGCGATGACTGGTGCGCTGATCCGCATGGGAAATTTGATGAACTCTGAAATTGGCGGTAAAGACACCAACTCGGACACAGGAATCGTCTATGCCCGAGATACTGAAGAACTATTGAGCACCCTCCGGGTACCCATCGAATCCATAGAAGCCTACAAACCTATAGATCGAGACGCTGAAATAAAGGGTACTGGTATCGTTCCAGTAAATTTCGAGATGGTAATTACCAAAGGAAGTTATACTAAAGAGAGTTTGGAATCGATCCTTTCCCAAGACATCAAGTATGCGCTCACTCAATTCAATTCATCTAAAGAGTTTCTCGCGGAGCCACTAAACACTCCGCTCCAGATCGAAATCAAAGAGCAGGCAACTAATTACCTAGTCACGATTAAAACCCTTGGACGAGTAAAATACCCTACTCAGATCTTTGAAGCAGTAAGCTATTTCTTTACTTTCTTGCTCCTGCTCAGCCTATGGGTGAAGTACAAATCCAAACTCCCAGACGGCCTACTTTTCGGTCTCTTTTGCATTCTGGTTTTCGGATCGCGCTTTGGTTGGGAATTCTTCAAAGAAGTTCAGGTCGACTTTGAGCAATCCATGCAGTTGAATATGGGGCAACTACTAAGTATTCCACTCGTTACCTTAGGAATTGTTCTAGTGATTCGAGCCTTAAAAAAGGGAAGTTCAAAAATCGATTAAGGTACTGGGTCGTGGCCATGTCCGCCCCAAGGGTGGCATCTACCGATCCGTTTAAGGCCCAATACCCCTCCTTTGAGTACACCATGCTTGAGGATAGCTTCTTTCATGTACTGACTGCAGGTAGGACTGTATCGGCAGCTTGCAGGGAAAATTGGTGAAATCACATATTGGTAGACCAGTACAGGAAATATGGCTATCTTTCGAAGGTAGGTCTTGAACATAGTGCTTACCATTTTGGTCTAACATGCAACGATTGGAGCAAATTTACCGGTATAAATTTTCTTTCTCCCAGTTTTTATTTTTCCTACGCACATTCTTTGTAGGGGCTGGATTACACCTTTTTTCATACCCAATTCTTGCTCAAGATAGTCTACCCAGTCCAAAAACTCCCCAACAAGTCCGGGTCAACTCAATCTACATTATTGGAAACGAAAAAACAGAGAAAGAAATCATCTTACGGGAATTGGACTTTGTAACCAATTACAACTACGATTGGGACACCTTTCTAGGGATACTCAAGGCCGATCAACAAAAAATTTTTAACCTCCGCCTATTCAACGAAGTGGAGATCACTCCATTGCGCACCGGCTTAGAAGAAGTAGAAGTGTTGATTTCTGTTAAGGAACGCTGGTACATTCTCCCTTCGGTGATTTTCCAACTAGCCGACAGAAACTTTGCAGAGTGGTGGACCAACCAAGGTCGGGATTGGTCACGCGTAAATTATGGGATAAAAATCAACCATGCCAATGTAGGAGGCAGAAATGAAAAACTCCGTTTTTCGGGGCAGCTTGGCTTTACAAAAGGCTTGGAATTCATTTATTCCAAACCCTATATCGATCGGCAACAAAAGCATGGGCTTTCTTTTCAGCTCAGCTACCGAGATCAGAAAACTGTTCCAATCGCCTCTAAAAACAATCGTCAACTTTTTTACACTTCTCCACTCGAAGAAGTATTGCGAAAAAATTTCGCTACAGCACTTCGCTATACCTTCCGACGTACCTTTTACAACTTTCACCTACTGACCTTAGGCCACAGTACCACCTGGGTATCTCCAAAGGTTTTGGAGCAAAACCCCAAGTATTTTCTTCAACCAGGAAATCGTCTTTCCTATTCCTTTTTTCAATATTCCTTTCTCCACGATAAACGAGACAATATTGCCTATGCCACCAAGGGGGAACTACTGCAATTGACCGCTACAAAATATGGATTGATTTCGCGTAAAGAATTGGATGAGCTTGAAATAAATGTCACCGCCAATAAATACTTCTCCCTCGGGAAAGGGTTTCATTTTGCATCAGGACTGAGCGCAGGTTGGTTTACAAGTCCCAATCAGCCGTATACCCTCGTTCGAGGCATTGGTTACAACCCTAATTTTATCCGTGGCTACGAACTCAATGTTATTGAGGGGCAGCAATTGGTTGTTCAAAAAAATAGCCTTCGGTTTCAACTCCTCAAAACCAGTTTTGACCTTTCAAAAGCCATCTACAATGACCAATTTAATACTCTCCCGTTGAGTATTTACCTGAGTGGAAATTTTGATCAGGGAGCGGTTCGGGATCGAAATCGAATTCCAGAAAATCTAGCACTGACCAATCAATACCTGTTTGGCTATGGAGCGGGTATCGACCTTGTCACCGGCTATGACGCAGTGTTCCGATTCGAATACTCCATCAACAAACAGGGCTTGGGCAACTTTTTCTTGAATATTAGGGCTCCATTTTAACCTAGTTAAAACCCAAGGCTACCCGTATTTTCGAATGAACGAAGTTGGTTCTTAAAACTTCTCCTCCACCCCGAGTCCAAATAGTGCAAAATCGTACTTTACTGGATCTACTGGATCGAAGGATCGAAGTACTTGGGTGAGTTCCACTGCAGTACCCCAATCTGTTTGCTTACGGGTAATCAATCCGAGTTTCCTTCCCACCCGATCCACATGCAAGTCACAGGGACAGATAAGTTGGGCAGGGCTAATCTGCTTCCAAATCCCAAAATCCACCCCCTGCTCATCCTGACGAACCATCCAGCGCAGGTACATGTTGATTCGCTTGCATGCCGAACGGGTAGCTGGAGAAGAAATGTGCTTTTTTGTTCTGGAAGGCGCATCCTCCAAACTGAAGAAAAATCGTTGAAACTGGATTAACATAGATTCCATGCTGTCTATAGCTCCAGTGTGTCCGATAAGGAAAGCCTTTTCCAAACTATTTTGATGCCGGTAGAACCAAGACAAAAAATGTATAAAATACAAAGCGTCTATTTCATTGAAGGTTCGGTGTTTAAAGCCAAGAACAGCTTTCAAATCACCTTCACTATGATTGACCATAAAATCATGGGGAGCATTGTCCATGCACGCAAGGAGGTCATTGCATTTATTGAGGATGGTTTTCCGTTGTCCCCAAGCCAGGATCGCTGCAAAAAAGCCTGCGATTTCAATATCCTGTTTTTTAGAAAATCGATGTGGGATGGAAATGGGATCTAACTCAATGAAATTTGGTTGATTGTACAGGAGTACCTTTTCCTCCAAAAAATCTTTAATACGCTGGTTCATAGCTGTACGACCCGCTCCCCTCCTTGAGTACCATCAAACCATTTGAAAATTAATTCATCCTCTTTTTCTTCGGCAAGGTGCCAGTCAAAACAACTGATTTGGGTCAGGGTACGAATGCTATCCAATCCTGGGTCATAGAGGCAAATATCAAAATCAGGTAGGGCTGTAGCTTCTAAGGTATTCCATTTTTCCAAAATGTATCCCTGCTCAATAAGGCGCACTTTTTTTCCAAAAACATGTTCACTCAAAACCGTGGGAACCCCGTCTTTTCGTCTCAGCCTTACTCCTGCCGGGCCAAAAAGGATTTGCTTTTCCACTTTTGCCTCAAGCAAATCATTCGTATTTGGGAGCGTCTCCCAAGCTGTTTCCACCAATTCTCCACTTTTGGTGTCGGACCTCAATCGAGTCAAGCCCTGAGAAACTTTCGAAAATAAAAAAGTAAGTCCGATAAAAAGCAGTCCAAAGCTGGCCAAGATGGGATAAGAAAGCACAAAAATACCGTTCCAAATGAATCGGAAAACATGATGAAAAAACAGCTGGATTTTTGACATGAAAAATCAGTAGAGAAGCTTACTTGAAAGGAATAAGGAAAAACAAAAAATCCCTCCCCACAAAGAAGGATGGATCTCAAATATTAATATAGAATCTCTACAGGAAACCTATTATTAACCCCCTTTAATTGCTCAAAAGCCGCTTGAGAAAGTTTAATAAGCACTTTAGAGTTGTCCCCAGTTTCGGGCAAAACCCCAACTACTCGTGCAAAGATGGTGAGGTCATTCTCCTCATTTTTTACACGGATTACACTTCCCACTGGAGCATTTCGGTGGAGTACTAGGTACTTTTTATTTGCTTCGGTTCCAGGAATCACTTCCGCCAAACCAGTCTCTTTTGTGTTGGTGAATCCCCCAGAGCTATTGGTCGAGGTATTGGGCACTGAAGTCTCCTGCTTCGGTTCAGCAGCAGTTAATGTAGATTCATTTTTAACTTCTGCTACCACAGGAACAGTGGCCTTCTCTGCAGTAGATCGACCTACCTTAATCGATTGACCTACCTTCAAATTGTTTGAACTTAGCGCATTCCACTGAATCAATTCCTCAATGGAAGATCCATATTGTTTGGAAAGTGAGAATAACGATTCGCCAGACTTGACTGTATGTGAGATCCAATCACCTGTAGCATTTGCTGTTACGGTGGAGGCCTTAGTGGATACAAAGACTACTTCCTTATTTTCATTTGGGACATCAGCTTTTTGATCAGCAACTTTGGGTTCTTCTTTTTTTACATCCTCCTTCACCTCAGTTTTATTAGCCAAGGTTTCTGCTTTAGGCTCCGTGTTAGTTTGCTTCGTTACGACTGGTTGTTTACTAATTATTTTCAAGGATTGGCCGATCATTACTCGATCACTAGACAAGGAATTCCATGATTTAAGTTCTGCTACGGTAACCTTGTATTTTTTAGCGATGGTTGACAAATTCTCACCACTTTTAACTTTGTGTGTAGACCTAACTTTCTGGATAGTAACCGTTTCTGAAACTTTGGTATCAGCTGAAGCACTTTGCTTCACCTCAGAATTTACCGCTGTTTTTTCATTTTTAACTTCAGCCACTGGGCTTGACACTTGCGTCACCACCGGAGAGGCAGTCTGTACTGAAGTAGCATCAGCAGCAGTACTTGCATTCGTATTGGAAGTTGGATTGGCAATTGGAGCAGCAGGTTCGGCAATTACTGAAGTATTGGGGGTATTACTTGACTCTCCAAAAGGAATGAGAAGCCTTTGCCCATCTTTCATGCCTTGTTTCAGGGATTCATTCGCTTGTTGAATCTCCGACATGGACACCCTATACCTTCTTGAAACAGAAAATAAAGTTTCCTGACCTACCACTTGATGAACAATGAAGGTTCGATCACCTACTTTCTGCAACCCTATCGAATCCAATAGTACATCAGGAGCTGCTAGGGCAGCAGACTGCAAGCCAACAAAAAGAAGAAAACTTGTAACAAGGAGTTTGATTCTACCGAACATAGTGCGTGCTAGAATGAAGGATATGAATTAGGAGATGTAAGCAAGTCAACAAAAATAACCTTCATCGCTCATTAATCAAGTTGAAAACGGTAATTTTCCTTAATTTAGAGCAATCCTTAGTAGCAGAAAATAAGGTTTCCAGGGAATCCCTTGTTTGAAGCGAAGTGAAAATATTAAACGGGATAAATGACCTTTAGATGACTCGATTTATATTCCTTATTCTAGCTGTATTGACGATTTCTACTAGCTTTTCTGCAGCTCAGCAAAATCAAAAAAAGGTATTCACTTTTGCAATTGACGAAGACATAGATCCTGGGATGAATCGGCGGGTAAAATTGGCAATGGATCAAGCTGCAGCACTAAAAGCAGATGTGATCCTGATCGAAATGGATACCTATGGTGGAGCAGTTACCGATGCGGATGAGATCCGAACTCGAATTTTAGAGTCCAAAATACCCGTATATGTGTTTATCAACAAGGACGCAGCCTCTGCTGGGGCACTGATTTCTATCGCCTGCGATAGTATCTATATGGCTCCTGGAGCTAGTATTGGTGCTGCTACAGTGGTCAATGGAACCGATGGAACTGCCGCGCCTGACAAATATCAATCCTACATGCGGTCCATGATGCGCAGCACCGCTGAGGCTACTGGACGCAACCCGCAAATTGCGGAAGCGATGGTCGATGAAAAATTGGTAGTTCCTGGAATTTCCGATTCTAGTTCCGTCATTACTTTTTCAGTTGCAGAAGCGATTAAAAATGGCTTTTGTGAAGGACAATATAATTCTGCAAAGGAGATTTTGGCAGCTCAAGGGCTGCAGTCTGCTCAAGTCATTGCTTACGAGGAGAAATCAGTAGATACCATTATTTCTTTCTTTTTAAGCCCTGCTGTAAGTGGTATATTGATACTTTTGATCATTGGAGGAATCTACTTTGAGTTGCAAACACCTGGAATTGGTTTCCCTTTAGCAGTTGCTGTTACTGCTGCCCTATTGTATTTTATCCCATATTACTTAAATGGGTTGGCAGAAAACTGGGAGATCTTAGCTTTTGTGATTGGCCTCATCCTACTTGCGGTTGAATTTTTTGTTATTCCCGGTTTTGGTGTGTTTGGCGTAGCAGGAATAGTGATGACCCTTGGTGGACTCGTGCTGGGGATGCTTCCCAACCAGGCTTTTGATTTTGAATTTGTCCCCGCATCCCAACTATTTGGAGCTTTGCTTACCGTGATTTTAGCTGCCTTAGCAGCAGTTGGATTAGTGTTTTGGTTAACTCCTAAGGTAAATGAATGGGGTGCATTCAAGCACCTTACTTTAGCATCTACTCAAGACCGAGCCCAAGGATTCACTTCAAGCACCTATTCAGAGACAATGCTGGGTAAAATTGGCACCGTGCACTCTAGGCTTCGACCGAGTGGCAAAGTGGAGATTGAAGGAGAAATTTACGATGCCTATTCTCGAGGAGAGTTTTTGGAAAAAGGGGAATCGATCGAAGTCATCTCTACCGAAGGAACTTCACTAAGAGTGAAAAAATTGGAAGCCTAAAAATTCAAAATTGGCTAATTTTACCGCATGAACTCCTTAGGCTTACTTTACCCACGCATCGGTGAAGCTTCACTCCAAGCATTAGCTAAAAATTTCTACGAAGAAGTTGGTAAAATCCCCGAATTGAGAAGTTTGTATCCAGAAGATCTAGAAGCTGCCGAACGACGCATCTATTTGTTTCTTGCTCAGGTACTTGGAGGTCCTCAATCCTATTCTGAAGAACGGGGTCATCCTAGGCTTCGAATGCGTCATCTGCAATGGAAAATTGATGCCAAAATGAGAGGACATTGGATGAATGCCATGCTCCACGCACTAGACAAGGTATCTTTGGAACAAGAAGTTCGGGAGGCACTGCTACAGTATTTCACACAAGTCGCTAATGCAATGATCAATCATGATGATGTGGCGTAATCGATTTTATACCTACTATGTCGCCGTCACCTTTGTGTTGACATTTGCGATCCTTTTCCCCTTATTTTTATGTTGTATTTGGGTCCCTTCTTGGAATAAGTATGGTCGAAAAATCAATCAATTTTGGGCCAAAGGGTTCTTTTCACTAATTTTTCTTCCTGTTAAAGTCGAGGTTGAAGGTGTACTTGAAAAAGGAAAGCCTTACATATTCCTCGCCAACCATTTTAGCTATCTTGATGTAGCGATGATGGGCTTTATTCCTGGAGATGCCGTGTTTGTTGGGAAAGCTTCTATCCGAAAGGTTCCTTTTTTTGGTTATTATTTCAAAAATCTCCACATCGCAGTGGACCGAGGCCGCGTCAAAAGCAGAGCAGAAACCATGCGAAGAGCTGGATTGGCTTTAGACCGTGGGAGCAGCATGGTATTGTTTCCCGAAGGGGGCATTTACACGCAAAACCCACCATTTATGGTCCCTTTTAAGAATGGGGCTTTCCGTTTAGCTATAGAAAAACAAATCCCCGTCATTCCTGTCACCTTATCCTACAATCATGTAATTTTGGCGGACCAAAAAGAGTTGATTTTAAAGCGAATGCCAGCCAAAATGGTCCTGCACCATGCATTACATCCAGCAGCCTTTTCTACTGATGAGCAACTCAAAGAACGCTGTTTTGAAGTGATCCAAAAACAATTGTTAAAAGACAATCCAACAACTAGTATCATTTAAAATCTACCAATTCCAAACTAAATCTTTTGACGAGTTGCATGAAAATAGATCAAGAAAACCTCCAGAAAATTGCTCATTTGGCTCGATTAAATTTTGATGCCAAGGCAGGCGAGAAAATGAGTGCAGACCTTTCGCAGGTATTGGATTGGGTAGATCAGCTTCAAGAGATCGACACGCAAAATGTAGCGCCACTTACCAGTATGTCTTCAGAAATCAATGTTTTCCGTACAGATCAGGTAGGGATACAAATGACGCAAGAACAGGCACTAAAAAATGCTCCAAAACAAGAGAATGGGTTCTTTAGCGTTCCAAAAGTAATGGAATAAGATGCCAATTCGTTCCACTTCATTTTCTGCTACCAAACTATTGCCTTTATTTTTCTTGGCAATAGGAACAATCCTTGCTAGTTATTCCATCCTTAGTACAAAGTATACCTATTCCAACCTTCAAGCGGGAGCTTTTGTGGATAGGCTACCCGTTCCATTTTCCACGGTACAGATTGGATCTCTTGAAATTCCTATTCAAGTAGATCACTTTCTTATTTTTCAAAACTACCAAGTTACTCCATACCCCTCTACTGCTACTGAAAATTACCTCTACGGCCTTTTCGTCTTTTTTCTTTCGATCACGATTTTAGCAAACCTTAGCCAATTCAAAAAAATACCGTTTTTAGGGGCAGGAATCGGATGGATACTACTTCTTACCCTTTCAAACTTCAATGGACTCAATATTGGGGGACTCAACTCAAATCTTCCTTTATTGCTTGTTTTGGCTGCAACCCTGATCCCAACTATTTTTTTCCATGTTTGGGGTAGCCAATACTCGTTAAGGGTTCGTTGGCTTGTGCTTGCAGCTACCACAGGGGGTATGCTGATTAGCCTGCTTTGGATCAGCCCGATCATTGAACCCAGTCTATACCTAGCAGAGCAAAGCCTAATCCTTGGACTTGGGCTGAGCATCGCATGGATTTTTTGGCAAGGACATGGAATCCTTTCAGGTCTCTTGATCCTTATTTCAAAAGCCAATACTGGTCTTTCTACCAAAACAAGTATCCAATTCGCTGTAGTCGCCCTGGTCTACCTAGGGCTACTTGTACTTTTGCTTCTACATATCAATGGAGAATTTCCCTTACCCTTCTCCAATTTCTCCCCCCTTTACCTTATACTGCCTCTTGGGCTATTTGGATGGATTTCTACGCGGGAAAAGTTAGCACAAAGTGAGCGCTTAGCCAGTTCAGTTCCCAGCCTCAAAAGCCTCTATTTGTTGGGATTTGCGAGTACCTTATGGACTATTTGGAAATTAACCTTCTCGCACAATCAAGCGGGTGAAGAGCTGATTAAGCATTTGGTGCTTTACTCCCAACTAGGCTTTTCGCTCTTTTTTTTCATCTACCTAGCGATCAATTTTTTTCCACTCATGCACCAAGGAAAGTCAGTACATCCAGTGCTGTACAAACCTTTTATTCTTCCTTACTACCACCTGCGTATTGGAGGAACAATTGCCTTTTTGGTGATTACTGCCTTTTTGGAAGCCATTATTGCATCCCAACTAAGTGCTTTAACAAGCAATATCGTAGGGGATTACTACTACCAAACGAATCAAAAACTTGAAGCGAGTATCCTTTATGAAAATAGCTGGGATCGCTATCGGTACAATCCTAAAGCAAAAAATTTAACTGCTCAACTACTGTTTGAATTGAACCAACCAAGTTTGGCCAAAGAACACTTGGAACAAAGTTTTGACCTAGCGCCGCAGGTTGACAATATCCTCCTTCTTGCGGATCGACTTCAGCGAGAAAACAAACCCTTTGAGGCAGTTTTTTACCTTGAAAACGGGCTAAAATACTTTCCAAATAATTCCTATCTCAGCCAAAATCTAGCCTTACTTTACACACTCATTAAAAAAGAAGAAAAAGCACTTGCACTTGCCGCTGAGCATTCCAAAGACAATCCAATTGCCACAGCCAACTGGCTTGCACTTGCTGTAAAGCTTGGGAAAAAAGTAGAAATACCCACCACGGATGAAGACCTGATTCTACTGATCAATCAAATGGCTGCAGCTCGGAAAAACGGAATCCAAGTAGATGCACAAACCTTGGAAATCGTAAAGAAAAAGCTAGAAAAGGAAAGTGCTCCCCTTCTGCTACAAGCAGGGTATCGGAATATATTGGCCATACAGAACCTGGAAGATCCCCGTACTGACATTCGCTTGATGGACTCCTTGGCTAAAAGAGAAGACTTTTTAGACTACACCCTACAGTTTCAAGAAACTGCGATTTTAAGAAGTTTGGGAGCTGGAAGAATCAATGAAGCCGTCAAAAACCTGAACGGACTTGCTTTTAGAAATGCGAGTGATGCTGCCTACTACCTCAATATGTCAGGGCTTGTCTTGGCTCAGCAACTCGATTTTGAAAAAGCGGCGAGGGACTTTGTCGTTTCCAAAGAAAAAGGGTTTCAGGCTGAACTCCCCATTCATGAAGCCATTCGTAATTGGCAATCCCAGCGAGCTTCTGGAAATTTAGCGCCAAAAACTCCTCCTGATGGGGTTCAAAATGAGTTGGTTTTTTTGGGAAGATTTAACGAATCCATGCCTCAGGATTTGTTTAACTCCTGGAAATCCATCGCATCTCCCAAATTCAAGTTAGAAATAGCTTGGAGGCTACTTAGCCATAAAGCACAGGGCCTAACGACGCAGCAGTTGCAGGAGATAAGCGCTTTTTTGAAAGGAAAAACGGATCGAATAGCAGATTTAGAAGCATTTCTGCAGGCGCCCGATTGGAGCAATGCAAATTCCTTACGAGCCTTCAGCAAATTTATCGGTGCATCTGAGGAACTCACTGCCAATCCATATTTCAGTCCCTTGATTTGGTCTGCCGCAATGCAAACCAAGGATAAACTACAAGCGTACGAACTGCTTCAAGCTGCCAGTGAATTTAATAAGGATCCCCTACTTTGGGCTAAAAAAATAAAGGCTGCTCAAGATCTTTGTTTAGATCGATATGCCGCCGAAGCTCGAGAAGATATGAAAACCTGGGTGAGTGAAGAACAAATTGAAGTCCTTTTGGAGGAGATGTATTGAGAGATTTCATGTATTTTTAAAGCAAATGAGTACCTTTCCCTATTGCTAAACCAACAAGTAACCAATTTACACCATGAGCAAAGTCATTGAAACGAACGAAATCAATAAAACCTATAAAATGGGTTCTGAAATTATTCAGGCATTGAAATCGGTTAGCATTAGCGTAAATAGAGGAGAATATGTGGCCTTTATGGGTCCTTCCGGATCTGGTAAATCTACCCTGATGAACATCATCGGATGCTTGGATTCCCCTACTTCTGGTAGCTATATTTTAGCAGGAAAAGATGTCAGCGACATGAGTGAAAACGAATTGGCCGACATTAGAAACAAAGAAATTGGCTTCGTATTCCAAACTTTCAACCTCCTGCCACGAGCTACTTGCTTGGACAATGTAGCCTTGCCATTGGTCTACGCAGGCTATTCCAAAACAGAGCGTGAAGAAATCGCATTTAAGGCCTTAGACAATGTGGGTCTTGGGGATCGAACCAAACACCGTCCGAATGAACTTTCAGGTGGACAACGACAGCGTGTGGCTATCGCCAGAGCATTGGTCAACAGCCCCAGCATCATTTTGGCGGATGAGCCAACAGGTAACCTTGATTCCAAAACTTCCTATGGAATCATGGAACTATTTCATGAACTCCATGCCAAAGGAAATACGATCATCATGGTAACACACGAAGATGACATTGCCCATTATGCGCACCGAATTGTGCGACTCCGAGATGGTTTGGTGGAATCTGATAAGGTTAATCCAAACCCAACCCGAGGCTTAGTGACTGCCTAATTCTAATCACTAGGGCAGTTTTCGTTTACAGCATACAGATCTATCGTTGATATGAAAATTTACACCAAAACAGGGGATCAAGGAATCACCTCTTTGTTGGGAGGAGTACGAGTACCCAAATCAGATCTACGGATAGATGCCTATGGCACCTTAGATGAATTAAACTCCTATATAGGCTTACTTCGAGATCAAGAAATTAATAAAAAAAGGGCAGACCTACTTAAAGCTATTCAAGATCGCCTTTTCACGATCGGGGCAGATTTGGCTACAGTACCTGGAAAAGACAAGGTAAAGAAACCAGACCTCCATCCAGAGGATGTGGAAGTTTTAGAAAAAGAAATGGATGCAATGGACGCTGAACTCCCCATGCTAACAGCCTTTATTCTTCCCGGTGGTCATACTGCAGTTTCGTTCTGTCACCTTGCAAGAACAGTTTGTAGGCGCTCTGAACGGATTGTAGTTGAACTAGCCTCTGAGGAGCAAGTTGCTGAGCTAGTCATCCAATACCTCAATCGTCTTTCTGATTTTCTATTTGTCTTGGGTAGAAAAATGGCCCAAGAGTTGGAAGTTGAAGAAGTAACCTGGAAACCGCGTTGGTGATAGTTGACTGACGCTAAAAATAACCTTCGCACTATAAAATCCACCCTTCCTTATGAGCACCTTTTCGATTTCAGTGACCAAAACCACCCAATCCAAACTTTCGGATACAGACTTCTCTTCTCTAGTGTTCGGGAAGTCCATTTCGGATCACATGTTTGTGGCAGACTACCAAAATGGAGCTTGGGGTGATTTTAGAATTGTTCCCTATGGCCCCATGGAAATTTACCCCGGAAACGCCACCCTACACTATGGGCAAGCCATATTCGAAGGGATGAAAGCCTACAAAAATGCGGATGGGCAAGTCTTGGTATTTCGAGCAGAAGCCAATGCGAAGCGCTTGAATGAATCTGCCAAGCGAATGTGCATGCCTACCTTACCTGAAACTATTTTTATTGAAGCGTTAAAGCAATTGCTTTCGTTGGATAAAGCTTGGGTTCCTCAAGAAAAAGGGTCTAGCCTCTATATTCGCCCCTTCATGTTCGCCATGGACAATTACCTTGGAGTCAAAGCATCTGAAACCTATCGATTTATGATCTTTACGAGTCCAGTTGGGGCCTATTATTCCAAACCAGTTTCCGTAAAGGTAGAAACCACCTACACCCGGGCCTGTGAAGGAGGTACTGGAGAAGCAAAAGCAGCTGGGAATTACGCAGCATCCTTGTATCCAGCTCTATTAGCACAAAAAGAAGGGTATGACCAATTACTTTGGACTGATGGGAAAACCCACAGTCAAATCGAAGAAAGTGGAACCATGAATGTCATGTTCAAAATCAAAGGAAGCCTCATCACCGCTCCTACACATGGAGGTACTATCCTCAAGGGCATCACTAGAAACTCAGTCCTTCAACTTGCAAAAGACTGGGGGCAAGTAGTAGAAGAGCGCTTTTTAACAGTGTCAGAACTCGAGGAAGCCTTGATCAATGGAAGTCTGGAGGAAGCTTTCGGGGTAGGCACCGCTGCCACCATTGCATTCATCAATAAAATTAATGTAAACGGGAAAGATTATTTTCTTCCAGAACAATCCCAAGAGGCTTTCTCAGCCCGTGTCCTCAAGACCTTAGATGGAATCAAATACGGAGAATTCCAGGATCCTCACCAGTGGATCATTACAATTTGAAGCCACGCTGATGAAAAAGTTCCCCTTAAAAATCAAGAGCTTAGGAACGGTATTCCTTACCTTCCTAATTCTTGGTTTACTTGTGGGGCCAATTTTTGCACAAGAGCAGCCCAAAAAATTTTTACTCCTTAAACGAGGGAGCAAGCAAAAATCACAAATTCGCTTTTACCCTGGAGAAAACATCACCTACAAAAGCAAAAAAATCGGGTATTTTGTCACAGACAAACTCGTTAATCTAGATACAGAATACCTTTATTTCAGCGAAAACATCCTGAAACCTTCTGATATTTTAGCAATAGATATTCAAACTAAGGATCCAAGAAATCGAACTTTGAATTATCTAACCCAACTTTCCATCGGAGCAGGAACCATGATTTCTGGTTTAGAAGGCGTCAACAGTTTAATCCAACAAGGAAAACTTGAGATCAGCACTGGTATCGCAAAAGCATCTGCCCTTTTGATAGGCTCTGGACTTGCACTGCTACCGCTACGCTACAAAAGGTTTACGCTTTCAGACAAAAACAGAGTACAGCTGGTCATCCTTGGAATTGAATAAGCGTAATCGCTGGTAAAACCGAGATTTTTTTCCGATTTTTGCTACACATTTTTAACTTAGACAGATGACTTCAGACCAACTGAAAGACTTGAAAGCCCGTACATCGGCTTTGAGGAGGTATCTTTGACTACGATCGCAAGAAAGTAGAGATCCAAGACCTAGAGGCTGTATCGGCCCAAGCTGATTTCTGGAATAACCCAGAAGAAGCTGAAAAAACCATGAAGCAAATCCAAGCCAGAAAGGGCTGGACTACAGCTTTTGAAAGCGTAGACCAGCGGATTCAAGATTTGGAAGTACTGTATGAATTTTTTATAGTAGGAGAAGTTTCCGAAGAAGAACTGAAAAAAGAATTTGTATTGGGTAGAGAGGCAGTGGAAGAGCTCGAACTCAAGAAAATGCTCTCTGCCGAAGAAGATCAACTCAATGCAGTTCTTGAGATCAACCCAGGTGCTGGCGGAACAGAAAGTAACGATTGGGCATCCATATTGATGCGTATGTACATCATGTGGGGAGAAAAGAATGGCTACAAGGTGCGTGAAATAGACATGCAACCCGGTGAAGTTGCAGGGATCAAATCCGCTACACTACTATTTGAAGGGCCCTTGGCATATGGTTTCCTAAAATCAGAAACAGGAGTTCACCGACTCGTACGGATTTCGCCGTTTGACTCTGGAGGAAGAAGACATACTTCTTTCGCCTCCGTATACGCGTATCCTGAAGTAGACGATTCAATCGAAATCGACATCAATCCTGGAGATGTGGAACTCCATACATCCAGATCCGGAGGTGCAGGAGGTCAAAATGTGAACAAGGTGGAAACCAAAGTGCAATTGACCCATAAGCCTACAGGGATTGTAGTTGTATGTCAAGTGGAGCGCTCGCAGCTTGCCAACAGAGAATTGGCCATGCAGATGTTGAAGTCTCGACTTTACCAATTGGAGTTGGAAAAAAGAAATGCGGAAATCGCAAAAATTGAATCCTCTAAACTTCGCGTGGACTTTGGTTCTCAGATCCGAAATTATGTTTTACATCCATATAAATTGGTCAAAGACAACCGGACCAGTCACGAAACCTCCGATGCGCAAGGTGTGCTTGATGGAGGCTTGAATGAATTTATGAAAGCATTCCTTCTTGCCCAAAGCGAGGAAAGTGCAAACAAAGACTAAGTTACCTGGCCGAGGAGATCATCCTCGGCCTTTTCATTATTAATTAGTATGAGGCTACTCCCCTCTTTCTTTACCCTTGATTTTTTACTACTCTGCTTGAGTAGCTTTCTATTTTTTTCGAGTTTCAACATGATCATACCAGAGCTGCCAGCATACCTCAGCTCCATGGGAGGAGAGTCTTACAAGGGTTGGATTATCGCCCTATTTACCCTATCTGCTGGACTTTCAAGGCCTTTTAGCGGCAAGCTAGCCGATAAAATTGGGCGAATTCCTGTCATGATCTTTGGTGCAAGTGTCTGTTTTGTGGTGGGAATAGGCTACCCTCTCCTTCACTTTGTAAGTGGCTTTTTATTTCTGCGCTTTGCACACGGTTTTTCAGCAGGCTTCACCCCTACGGGTACATCTGCCTATGTTGCCGATACAGTCCCATTTGCACAGCGTGGAGAAGCTATGGGAATTCAATCACTTTTTGGATCCTTGGGAATGGCTGCTGGACCAGCGCTTGGAGGATGGATAGCCAGTATTTGGCCCCTTAATGTCCTTTTCTATACAGCAGCCTTTACTGCGATTTTTTCAATCTTGATTCTGGTTCGTCTGAAAGAAACACTCCCAAAAAAAGAACCCCTCCGACTAGGGCTCTTTAAGTTGGATAAAAACGAGATTTTAGAAAAGCGAGTACTGCTGCCTTCCACTATCCTTTTTCTTTCTGTATTTTCCTTTGGAGTAGTGCTGACCTTGATTCCAGACCTTTCTAGCTTCTTGGGTATCAAAAATAAGGGGCTTTTCTTTGCCGTCTTTACGCTTTCCTCCTTGGGCATTCGATTGATTGCTGGTAGAGCATCCGATCGAGTAGGACGAGTAAAAGTAATGCGGGTCGCGAGCATCGTAATGGTACTGGCGATGATTGCTGTGGCTTTTGCGACCAGCAAAATCATGCTACTCTGTTCTGCGGTCCTATTTGGAGCTGCAGTGGGTATGTATAGCCCCACAACCACGGCTTGGGTGGTAGATCGTTCCCTTGAAAATTATAGAGGGAGAGCCTTGGCTACCATGTACATTTTCCTTGAATTAGGAATTGGACTCGGTGCCCTAGTTTCCAGCTGGTTGTACAACAACAAGGCGGAAAATTTTCAAATCGCCTTTTTATTTTCTGCAGGGATTGCTTTCTTCGGATTTCTCCTCTTGATGTTCATCAAAAGTGACCGAAAGAATAACGCTGAATTAGTAGCCTAGGTAATCACTTTTTCTCGGGATGGCGAGAATGGATTTTTGCCTACCGTTGTAATACGTCACATTTTTACCATCAAAATAAGCTCCTTCCTCAAGCATTATGCGAACCTCTTTGTTCCATTCCTTCACAAACACCACAGCGTTCAACTCAATGGCATAGCCCGTATTTGCATGCATCGGAAAATCCCCAGCACCAGGAGTATCTCCCTGATTATCCCACATGCCAATGGTAGGACCGGCTGAATGTCCATAAAAGCCTAGCGGATGCGTATAAATACTTCCTTTGATTCCTTCTTTTTGCATCTGCTCTCGAGCAGCCTTCAAAATTTGATTGCCCGTCTTGCCGGTTGTAAAATTGGTAGTCAAGATATCTTGTAAGCGATTCCCTACCTTCAAGGCATCTTGCAGATAGCTCGGAACTTCTGTCTCCCCTGCCTTGAGTATGTATGCCAATTCTTGGGTATCTGTATTCAGACGCAAATAGGTGATCCCAAAATCAATGTGCAGTAAGTCTCCAGGAAGAATCACTGCTTCACTTGGACGAACAGCAAAGGATCTAGAAGCTTCTTGAGAACTAGGATCCGGTCGTTGAATATCTACAGTCGGGTGAAACCAGGTGTCTAGCTTCATCTCCTTGATTTTCTCTCGGTAAAACCACACCACATCTTCCGTAGTAGTCACTCCAGGAGTAATCACCCGGTCCGACAAGCCTTCAGCAATGATATAGTGGGCCAATTCTTGAATGTGCTTGTAGGTTGCCATTTCCGCTGCAGTACGGGTTTCCAACCAGCGTACGGCTAGGGTTTGGGCAGAAACCACTTTGGCTTTTTCTTGTGCAGGAAGGATCCGCATCAATTCTTCGTAATCGAAGTGTGTCAATCCATCTGCATGTCCATAATCCTTGGAGAAGTTCAAGCCAATTTTTTTAGGTTTCTTGGCTTCAATAATCTCAAGTAATGCCTTCCATTGATCTGGTTGCACTTCAGGGTTCCAAGCTTTTTTAAAGGATTTACCCACATCGTAACGAGCCACTGCATAAGTTTCTACGGGAGCATTTGGACTCGGCTGGTACATGACTAGGATCGTTCTTCTACGAGCAGCATGCCAGGTGGCTGGCAAAAGCGTGCGGATAACTGGATCCTCATTGTATTCCCGGGACACTACAATCCAAAAATCTATCCCAGTCTCGGTCATCAAGTTGGGAAGTACCTGCTGGATCCGGTCCTCCAACCAGGAGTCCACCACAGCTGCCTGCTCTCGTACCGATAGTACTGCAGGTTGCTGAGCCCAACAGTTAAACACTAAAAAAGAAGTACAGATAAGAAGAAGGAGTCGTTTCATAAATTCGTAGAAAAGGTCATCCAAGATAGTCCTTCCGCAGGAAATCTCATTGAAACGGCTAAAAAATGTACGAAGTACAAAGTACCAAGTACCTTAATTGATCCTCAATCCCTTTATTTTTTGGCTAGTAAATGAAAAACGGATACGTATAATTTGCATTTAATGGAGGTTTGATTTGGAAAGAAGGCTTTTTTTCCTGCTTAACTGTTCAAACCGATAAAAAAGGAGGGCTGCTGTAATCGTAAGTCCAATAAGCAAACCAATCCAAATTCCACTTTCACCAAGTCCCAACTTAAAAGCTAAAAGATAGCCCAGAGGAAGACCTAAGGCCCAATAAGCAAAAAAGGTGACTAGCGTGGGAACTTTTACATCCTCCATCCCACGCAATACACCCAAGCCAACAACCTGTACCCCATCTGAGATTTGGAAAAACCCAGCTAGAATCAATAGCGAAGCTGCCAAGGAAATCACCTCAAGATCATCAATATAAAGCGTTGGCAGGTAAAACCTGAATGCAAAAAACAAAAGCGCACACACAAACATAAAAGCCACCACCATACCGAAAGCCACTCGTCCAGCTTGTTTCATCGATCCCAAATCTCCTTTACCAATGAAATGGCTCACCCGAATCATGCCTGCAGTAGCTACACCTGTGGCCATCATGTAACTAATAGATGCCAAATTAAGTGCTATTTGATGGCCAGCAAGGGCATTGACACCAATCCAGCCCATCATGATGGCTGCGGCACTGAATGCGGAAACTTCAAAAATAAACTGAAAACCAGTAGGCACTCCAATTTTGAGGATTCGAGCTAGCATGGGTCGACTGAATCGCACTTTGAAGAAACGAAGGTGGTACTGAGCAAAACGTTTGGTGGATAGCACATAGCCTGCCATCAACACCATCATTAGCACACGAGAAATTAAGGTGGCCCAAGCAGCTCCATTCATTCCTAATTCTGGAAAGCCCCACATTCCCCAAATCAATAGCCAGTTGAGAAAGACATTGACCAAATTTGAAAAAATAGTAATAAACATAGCCTGCTTGGTCTGAGATAAACCCTCAGCAAATTGCTTAAAGGTCTGAAAAACCATCATGGGGATTAAAGAAGCGGTAATAATCAGTAAATACGAAAGCGCTAGTTCTTGCACTTCCTTGGGCTGATCCAATACACCCAAGAACTGGGAGAATCCCACAATTAAAAAGAATAAAAGGATCCCTACTGCGGTATTGATCCATAAACTATGCGTAAAAAGTCTAGAAATACGTTTAAATCTTCCTTTTCCATCCCCCATAGAAACCAAAGGAGTGAGTCCCATCGAGATGCCAATCCCAAACATCATCGTGACAAAGAAAATACTGTTGGCTAAGGAAGCAGCTGCCAATGGCAAGGCTCCTAACCTTCCCACCATCATGGTATCTGCTATTCCCACGCCTACTTGGCCTAGCTGACTAAGCACCACTGGATAAGCCAGAAGAAAGGTTGTTTTTATCTCTTTAGTAACTGCCATCCGATCAATAACCCAATGCTCTCGCTACCCGAAAAATCGCAATTACTGATAAAGAATCGGTGATTTTCCCAGACATAACCCATTCCAAGGCCTCTACAAAAGGAACTTTCTTGATGCTAATGTCTTCTGTGTCCTCAAATTCCGGTTCGCCTTCTGTAAGTCCCTGAGCAAGAAAAATATAGCCTACCTCATCGGTTACCGAGTTGGAGGTATGAATCAACTGCATCTCAGTCCAACGACTAGCAGTCAGTCCCGTCTCCTCTTTCAATTCCCGCTTGGCAGAGGCAAGCGTATCCACGGCCAAAGGCCCACCACCCATAGGTACTTCCCAAGAGTATGCATCAAGTGCATAGCGGTATTGACCTACCAACCAGGTATTCCCATCTTCATCAATTGGTAAGATGGCAATGGCTTTGTTTTTGAAATGAGTCTTCCCATAAATCCCATCCTTTCCTGCAGGGGTAATCACTTCGTGATGCTCCACACGAATCCAAGGATTTTCGTAAACTGTTGCTTTAGATTTAGTTTTCCAAGGGTTTTCTGTCATAATATTCAAAAAAAAAGGGTGGCATAGCCACCCTATCTATTGTTATTGGCTAATTAAGCTGGAATTGGAAGTACTTTAGAATCCTTAAAAGTAGAAAGAATCACCATGGATTGCATGGAGTCCACCTCTTTGATTTCAGAAACCTTTTCCAACATCAATTTTTGGTAGGCCATGATGTCTTTAGCAATAATTTTTAAGATAAAATCACCTGTACCTGTAATATGATGACATTCAATCACTTCAGGGATAAGGTTGATTTCTTTCATAAAGGCATCAATATTTCCTTTGTTGTGGCCGATTAAGCTCACCAGAACAAAGGTACTTACACCTAGTCCGATTTTTTCTGGGTCCAACTTTGCGTGGTAACTCTTAATAATCCCGGATTGCTCCAATTTCTTCACACGCTCCAAGGTGGGAGCTGGAGATAGCCCTATATCCTTAGAAAGCTGTGCATTGGTGATCTTGGCATTGCTTTGAAGTATTTCCAAAATACTTCGATCAATTTTATCAAACTTAATTCGAATGCTGCTATCCATTTTTTTGCGCTTTACAAAATATTATGTGGTGCAAATTTATAATAAATGATGAAAGTTCTATAAGTAAGTGAATGTTTTTTAAGGTATAATCGGAATTTTGTTAAAGATTCCGAACAATAAAGCGAATAATCCCCTTATTTAGATCCTATTATTCCACGAATTCAAATTATCTATGGCAAACGGACAAAAACAATGACTAGCAATCCTTACCATTTATTCTTTTTAAGAAAATCTCTCGCTTCCTGATGCGCAGGATGCTTTCGTTTGGCATACCTTTTCACTTGGTTGAAATAGGTTTTTGCTAATGCTCTATTCTTTTCTGCAGTTGCTATTTTTCCTAAGGAAATCAAGGAATACAAATAATAGCCACTTTCCTGTGATTCTGATTCCTCTCCAATAGTTGCAGTCTTGGAATAATAACGCTTTGCCTCTATCGTGTTACCTATTCGGTAATAATATTCTCCTAAATAAAAAGCAGCATAACGTCCACTAGTCGCTTCATATCCAAATTGCTTTTTCTCCATTCGATCTAATATTTCCAAGGATTCCTGCATGGCCTGCGTCCACTTTCCAGTCGTGTAAAGGTAGCGTGCATAGGAACGGTGGAAATAGGGGTTATTAGGGAATTTTTCATGTAAGTATTCTACGATTCTCAAGGCATCTTCAGGTCTTTTCTCCTCTGAACCGTACAATCGAAACAGAAAATATTGGGCTTCAACACGGGTATAAAAAGCGTTAGACGCTACCTTTTCAAGTTGTGCGAGACCCAATTTTTTGTTTCCCTTTGGAAAAAGCGCAAGCACGGGCTTCAGCAAGGGATAATGTTCTGGAATCCATACTGAAAAATAATTAAACAATGCATCGCCTAGAAGCAGTTCCGGGTTAAATTCCTCCTCCCCTCGACTCATTTCCATGTACTTCAAGGCATTTTTTCCAGCAAATGTAGCCTTAGTCCAACTTTGACGTTCACTATACAGGCGCCCTTGGAATCCATACCCAGCGGCTAAAAAAAATGCTGCCTCCTTATTTCTAGGATTTTGATCCAACATTTTTTTTGCCTTCGCATTGGCACGATCCAGGTACTGAATGAAAATGTTGTCATACCGCTTGTTGTCAACATTTATTTCAATTCGCCACCAATAACCTATTGCCATCAAAAAATCAGGCAAAGGGTGTTCTGGATATTGGTACATGATTACAGCAAAATCTCGTTCCGCGGTAGCGAAATCAAAATTATACATGCTATTAATCGACTTCGTAATTCGGTATTGCAGCCCTCTATCCAATAGCAAATAGGGACTATTTGCAGTTCCGGGTGCTTGTGCCTGTATCCTATCTACCGGGAGGCACAGAAAAAAAAGAAGAAAAGCAAGCAGATGAAAGGCCTGACGCATAGCACTTAGTTGGTTTACACCGCAAATCTACGGTGAATTCCAAACAATCGTTTAGATTTACTCCATTAACCTTAGAAAATGGCAATAGCAGCATCTCCATTGGCCCAAAAAATTACAGAAGCATTAGATTTTGACAAACGACTATTTTTTGTCGTTCTTGTACTTATCTTTCTTGTAATTAGATACTTAACAAATACGCTTATTTTAGAAGCTATCCCTGATTCAGAACAACTAGATGCGCAAGGTGATTTGTTATTTTTTCACATTTTTAATACGCTAAACTATCTTTGGACACCCTTTGCATTCCTCTGGAAGTTTACAGTTATCGCCTTTCTTTTCTGGTCCATTGGCCTGACGATCGGGTACAAAGTAAATTTTAAAGCACTATGGCAATTTGCATTGGTAGCCGAACTAATCTTTATTTTCCCCGAACTGCTTCGCTTACTTTGGTACATGAATCCTTCAGGAACAGTTAGCTACCTCGAAATTCAAAATTTCGAACCCCTATCAGCGCTCTGGCTTATAGGCCCAGAAAATATACAAGAACGGTTGCATTATCCACTTTCCCTTCTCAACGTATTTGAAATTGGATATGGAATAATTTGGGTTCTAGGATTCCACACACTCAGCCGTAGAAGCATCCAAGAGAGCATCCCTGTGGTGCTCCTAGCCTATTTCCTCCCCTTACTCCTTTGGTTGGGATTTTATGCTGCCTCGTTCCGCTAGGCCTACTTTAACTTTTTAGCCTCTCCCCGACAGCGATCAGAGCAATACTTGACATCCTCCCAGTTTTTTTCCCATTTTTTCCTCCAGGTATAGGGGCGATTGCAAACCACACAGATTTTGGTGGGCAGGTGTTGCTTTTTCATGTTAGGACCAACGTTTAGAAAGGGTATGTTTGGCCAGAATGCGTGAAGCATCGGCTACCACTTCTGGAGCCTTTTGAGCAGCCCAGATGCGATCTCTAGCTTCTGATGCTGCCTTTTCCACGTCGACTATGGGATAAGGATACGTTTCACCATAGGCAAAATTGAGCCCCTGTAACTCTATGGGAGTCAGTTGCCAAGGTGTATGCAAAAATGCAAGGGGAACTACCGCCAGTTCAGGCACCCATTTGCGAATAAAAATACCATCAGGATCCTGTTCTTGAGATTGCTTGACGGGATTGTAGATACGAACGGTATTGATTCCTGTGACTCCAGCCTGCATTTGAAGTTGGGGATAGTGGATCCCAGGCTCAAAATCTAGAAATTGCTGAGCCAAGTGAACAGAACCTGACTGCCAAGGCTGGCTCAGGTGGTGGGTAAGAAAAGAAACCAGCATCGCTCGCATTCGGAAGTTAATGTAACCTGTCACACGCAAGCAGCGCATACAGGCATCTACGAGTGGAAAGCCTGTATTGCCCTCCTCCCATGCTTTGACCCAGGCAGGTTGAGGGGTGTAAGAAAAGGACAAAAATCCGCGGTTTATGGGTTCTTTTTCCATACGTGACTCCATCTCGAATTTTTGGATAAAGTGGCAATGCCACCTCAAGCGCGACTGGAAATTAGCCAGGTTACGGGATTGAAAACCAGTGGATAATTTTTTCGTAGAAGCTTGAAACACTTCTCGAATTGACAAACATCCCCAAGCTAAATAAGGTGAAAGCCTGCTACAACCTGTACGACTACCTTCGGGCTTGCTAATCTGTTTGCTGTAATTTTTGACGCGCTCGTCAAGGAAACTATTCAAGTATTTACGGCCGTTGCGTTCTCCTCCAGGCTGCATGATGTCTTGTGAAATGACCCAAGTTTCGGGCAAGGTGGTGAAAACATGCTTGAGTTGCTGCAATTCAGGAATCGGAACGAAGGAAGCCAGATCCAAGGCCGGATGAGCGAGTGGAGCAGTCATGAACCCATGCCAAAAAGACTCCCAGCCTTTTCTGTTTTTGCGTGCACGCTGCACCCCCTGCTGCTGGTATTCTTTCCAAGGGATACCCTGGGCCCTGAAATAAGCTGCCATCTCCCGGTCTCGGGCATAAGTGATTTCAATACCCGTTTCCTGATGAGAATAGACGGCCTGTATGGAATAGTCTTGCTGGATTTGGATAAAAGCTGTTTTTACTTCGTCTTTCACAATTAATAAATTGGCCTGCAGGGGTTGCAATCGCTGCTCCATGTCTTTGAGGCTTTCGCAGACAAAGCGCCAATGTCGATCACTGCTTTGCGGAGCTGCTATCAGGGAAGGTTCAAAACAATACAGGAGAAGAATTGGGAATCCTGCTGCGATGGCCTCTGCCAAGGGTTGGTGATCGCTCAACCTCAAATCACGCTTCAACCAAACCACAGATATTTTCATATTCTTAAAACCTTGAGTCGCTCCCAAGGTTTTAAGAATATGAAAAAATTAAAAGAGCTTCCGCTCTCGGATATTGATCGGATCATCGAGATGGCCTGGGAGGATCGCACCCCTTTTGATGCCATTTTAAGTCAATTTGGAATTAGCGAGGGGGAGACCATTCAACTAATGCGCCTCCACATGAAGAAAAGTTCATTCAAAATGTGGCGAGCTCGGGTGCAAGGTCGAAGTACCAAACACAGCAAAAAAGCCCCCGAGGACCTCCTCACCTTTAAATCCAGGATGCAAAAAGGAATCACCTTGAATAAAATGCCCAAGCGCTAACAAAATTAGAATTATCCGTTAGTTTACCAGTGGCTCAAGATTCGTTTGAATCACAATGGATAATTGTTTACAAACGACGGACCACAGTCCAAAGCTCACCTAATTGAACTTCAAACCTTATTTTCCTTCAGTTTTGGGAAAAAAGTAGGTGATCATAAAACAAAAAAAGCCTTTCGCTATGGAAAGGCTTTTTTGATCAGCAATTGATTGCTTATACAGTGTCAAATGGCCATCGCATGATGCCACCGGCAAGATTTTTTACATTTTCAAACCCTTCCTCACTCATGATTTCACAGGCCTGTGCGCTTCGGTTGCCACTTCGGCAATAGATCAAGTAAGTTTTGTCTTTGGGAAGGTTTTTGATTTGAGACACGAAGGTGGATGACATGATGTCAATGTTTCGAGCACCACGAAGTTTGCCGCCAGCAAACTCACCTGCTGTGCGCACATCGATGAGTACAGCATTGGGTTGGATCATGAGGTCATGAAAAGGACCCGCTGGAATATCTTCGTATTTTTTGGCTTTGGAACTAAAGAAATTAAACATAGTCGTTGGTATTTAGCTTGACAAAGCTAAGGCGACAAGTACCTGAACTTTGGTAATAAAAGTCACGCTAAGGCCTTAAATCGCCTTATTTTTTCTTCTTTTTTGGACAGCAAGGACTCCCAATCGAATTACTAAAACCCAAGGTGCACCATGCCAGAGAAAATCTGCCCAATCCATAAGCCCCATCCCTACTGCACCCCCAGCCACCCAACGGATTTTACCCCAAATGTGAGGTTCTGGAAAAAATGGTGCCAACCCAAGGATAAAACATAATAGTAGCACCATTTTCAAGTCATTGTAGAACTTGGTCGGCTTTACTTCTTGCTGTTCCATGGATGGGTAAGTTGCTGCAAAAAGGTCTTTGGGAAAGTTTCTTGGTCCTCAAAACCCAAAGGCTCGTTTGCGTTTTGATTAGGGATATAGGCTGTACCAAACAAGAAGTCCCAAAGGCTAAGCGAAATTCCATAGTTCACTCCATGAGTTCCGGGAGGAACATCTTTGGCATGGTGCCACAAATGCATGACCGGATTGTTCAACACGTACTTCAGGGGACCATAGGTGATTTTAACATTCGCATGGTTTAAATGCCCAATCAAAATGGTAACTAAGTGCAAGATGAAAAAATCATCTAGTCCAAAGCCAATCATGGAAAGTGGAATGTATTGCACCGACTTGTAGACGATTGTCTCCATCCAATGGTAGCGCAGGTGCGCTGCAAATCCCATCTCTTCTACCGAATGATGCACTTTATGAAACTCCCAAAGCCAAGGACTGTAATGCAGCCAGCGGTGGACGTTCCACTGTATAAAGTCAGCCACCACAAATAAAAGCAAGAATTGAGACCAAACTGGCCAAGAAGAAATTTGAAATGCAATTAGGTTATTGATTCCAAAAAGTGCGAGAAAATCATTAAATGCTTCAACAGCCACATTAGATACCGCATTGTAACCAATCAAAGAGAATAGAAAAAAGTTGAAGAACATGTAAAAGCCATCCAACCAGAAGTCGGCTCGAATGGCAGCTTGATTTTTACGCCAGGGAAAAGCCAACTCTAGCCCCCACACTACCACAGAGATTCCAATTAGCCACCAGAAATAGTTGTGCCAGGAAGGATAGAGAATTTCCGAACTGAGGTAATTCCAATACCCATAATACCCATCTAAGAAGACTTGAATGTACTCTTGCATCTTGGTTTAAATTGCTAACAATTCCTTGGTAATGATGTAAATACCCATGACTAACACAAACCAACCAAAGCCTGTTTTTAGAACCTTTTCGTTTATTTTTTTGGACAAGGCACTTCCGATAAAAATACCGACAATGGAAAGTGAGGTGAAGATAAGCAAAAGCTGCCAATCGATGGACTGAGTGGAAAGGTCACCTAAAAATCCTATGAGGGATTTGGCAGCAATAATCAACAAAGAGGTGCCTACTGCCATTTTCATGGGTAGCTTGGCAAGTAATACTAAGGCTGGAATAATCAAAAAACCTCCACCTGCACCTACAATCCCCGTAATCACCCCCACTATCGATCCTTCCAGCGCAATCATTGGGAAATTGAATACAACTGGTTCATTCTCATCACAATCCACACATTTTTTAGTGGTAATCATGGAATAAGACGCTGCCAACATGATCAAGGCAAAAAATACCATGATTCCAATGTTTTTGGTAATGATCGCCTCTCCAAGATTGAATAATGGATCTGGAAGCGCTGGTACAAAAAATTTTCGTGTTAAAAAAACGGCAATAAATGAGGGGATGGCAAATACCAAGGCCGTTTTATAGTTTACCAAACCTTTTTTCATGTACGTTACCGAGCCTACCAAGGAAGTACTGCCAACCACAAATAAGGAATAAGCTGTGGCCAAGACAGGATTCACACCCAAAATATAGACGAGAACAGGAACGGTTAAAATAGATCCTCCGCCGCCAATTAAACCCAAACTAACACCAATCAAAATTGCAGCAGCAAAACCAATGATTACAATACTCTCCATTCAGGAAACAAGTTAGAATTTACTTATCAAAAGTAGCGTACCTGTATCCTTAATAGCGGTGACAAATGTTACATGAGTGTTAACAAAAAAATCATGATCGAGAATGGGAAAGGAAATACTTTTTCAAACCTTAAATCGCATTGCAATTAGAAGAAACACCAAAGTTGCCCCCCCTATTTGGCAATCAGCTCTTCGAAGTCGTCTCGAATGTAGATGACATTTCGACCCAATTCGATCCACTTTTTCTTTTCCAATTGCTTCAAAAGTCTAGAGATCACCTCTCGAGCAGTTCCCAATTCATTGGCTATTTCTTGGTGTGTGGTGTGCAATTCATTGGACTTCAATTGCTTCATCTTTGTGACAATGTAGCTCATCAAACGCTCGTCCATTCGCTTAAAAGCCACGGCATCCAAAACGGACAACATCTCTTGAAAACGGTGCTGGTAGGTAGTCGAGACAAATTCCTTCCATTGCTTGAATTCATCCACCAATTGCTCGTGAACCTGAATTGGAATAAATAGTAAGGAGGCCTTCTCTTCTACAATAGCTTTAATTTCACTGGGTCTTGCCGCAGTGCAACAGGTCAACGAAAGTGCACAAGTTTCTCCTGCTTCTAGGTAATACAAAAAAAGCTCCTTTCCATCCTCATCCACTCGCATAATCTTAATCGATCCTTCAAGCACCAAAGGAACAGCCTTGATAAATTGGCCAGGTTCCATCAGTATTTTTCCAGATTCAAAAATTAAAAACTGACCCTTCTCCAATAAACGTTCCAGAAGCTTGGGGTCAGTTAGGTGGGGTAGTGCTCGTTTTAGTTCTTGCGCTGTCATGGACTAAAAGTAAAGAACAAAATTGATTAGATCGGAAAGTATGACTTGTAAATCACTTCAGCCAGGGAAAATTTACCTTCAAATTTGGGAACACTACCCCCTAGCTATGCCTACAACAGAAAATGGGTAACCTAATTCTAATTCAGTGAAAACAGTAGGTATTTATTCCCTATTGGGGATAAAAACTGCCACTCATCCTTTTACATCATCATTTTTTGCGAGGATTAGCTAGTTTTGTGGCTCTTAGATACAATGACCTCCTGGAAATTTAGTTTTCTTACTTTCCTATTTTTAATTGCTTGGATACGATCTGAAGCGCAGGAGGTAACTGTATACGATTCCGATAGTCAAAAGCCGCTCCTTGGAGTACTAATCTCTTCCAAAGAACCTAAAACTACTACGCTTACAAACGAATCCGGTAAGGCAAGCATTGCTTCTTTTTCATCTTTTAAAGCACTTTCATTCTCTTTACAAGGCTATCAAAGCCAAACACTTACTTGGGAGCAGCTGCAAGCTGCAACCTTCAGCGTATATCTAATCCCTAGCCCATTTACCTTGGAAACCACCGTGATCTCTGCTTCTCGATGGAATCAGAACGCTGCAGATGTTCCAGGCAAAGTTCGTCAGCTGGAATCCGAATGGCTAGATCTACGAAATCCTGCAACAACGGCAGATTGGCTAGGATCCTCTGGTGAAGTATTTGTTCAAAAAAGTCAATTGGGAGGTGGAAGCCCCATGATTCGGGGATTTTCAGCCAATCGACTCCTCTATTCCATTGATGGGGTGCGGATGAATACCGCAATTTTCAGAAGTGGCAACCTCCAACAAGTAATTTCCATCGATCCCTTTTCCCTTCAAACCACCGAAGTTCTATTTGGACCCGGTGCAGTAATGTATGGCTCAGATGCGATTGGCGGAGTGATGGTTTTTGAAACTTTAAAGCCTGATCATGTAAATCAGCAACTCAAAGGAAACGTTGTAACTAGGTTTTCCTCCGCCTACTCAGAAGAAACAATCCATGGAGATTTCCGCTATGGCATAGGGAAATGGGCTTTTGTCAGCAGTGCATCCTACTTTGACTTCGGGGATTTGGTCATGGGGAAAAGTAAGGGACAGGCCTCCTACCTTCGAACCTCATTCATAAAACGCATCAATGGACAGGATCAAGAAGTGGCAAACACGAATCCCAGAAAACAATTAGGATCCGCTTACAGTCAGCTAAATCTGATGCAGAAAATCAGTTTCAAAGCTTCCAAGAATTCCACAATTGACTATGCATTTCATTATTCATCTACAAGTAATGTCCCTCGTTACGATCGTTTGATCGAAAAACGAGATGGAAAGTTACGGTTTGCTCGATGGGATTATGGTCCACAACGCTGGACGATGCATCAGCTTAATTGGAACACTACTACCCCAACAAAAGCCTACGACCAAGCAAAGATTACAACAGCATTTCAATTTTTTGAAGAAAGTCGAATCGACCGCCGCGTGGGTAGTACCACTCAATTTGAACGTGTAGAGCAGGTTCAAGCTTCTTCCCTGAATGCTGACTTCATCAAATCCCTTTTCAATTCCCATTTTCTTAACTATGGAGTGGAGGCAGTGATCAACAAAGTAGATTCAAAGGGGCAATCCATAAATATCACCAATCAAACCGTAGCCACTGCATCCTCACGCTATCCAAATGCTTCCTGGACCTCTTGGGCAGTATATGCCAACTATGTGGCACCACTTAACTCCAGGTGGAAGATGCAATCGGCGTTACGCTACAATACCAATGGGATAACTGCAGACTTTTCGAATAACCTGAACTTTTATCCCCTACCCAAACTTCAGTTGAAGGATCAATTCCATTCACTTACCGGAAACTTGGGCTTTGTTTTCCAAGTTGACCCCAGCTTCAGCATCTCTCCACAGGTGTCCACTGGATTTCGTGCTCCCAATGTAGATGACCTAGGAAAATTTTTTGATTCCCAGCCCAAAACTGTTTTAGTACCTAACCTGAATTTGGGACCTGAGTATGCTTACAATGCCGAATTAAACCTAAACAAAATACTTTTAGGAAAAATCAAACTCGATGTAACAGGGTACTATACCTGGCTAGATCAAGCGATGGTACGAAGACCAAGTACTTGGAAAGGGCAATCCGAACTCCTTTACAATGGAGAAATGAGCCAGATTTTCTCCATCCAAAATGCTGCTTTTGCCGAAGTAAAAGGCATTCAAGCAGGAATGGAAGTTGCGTTAAGCAAAAAGCTCCTGCTCACTTCCAATTACAACTGGCAGAAAGGAGTGGAAGAATTGGAAGACAAAACCACGAGTCCTTCCCGGCATGCAGCTCCTAACTTTGGAGCAACTAAATTTCGGTATCAAGATAAAAAAATGACGCTTGAGTTGAGTTCACAATACAGTGCAGCAGTTCCTTTTGAAAAAATGCCTCAGGAAGAAATCGGGAAACCTGCCATTTATGCTACGGATTCCAATGGAAACCCCTATTCACCTTCCTGGATTATTGTAAATTTTGCTGCGCGGGTTCCCATTACCCCGAGCATCCAAATCAATGCAGGTATCGAAAACATAGGAGATCTACAGTACCGAGGGTATAGTTCTGGAATTGTCAGCCCAGGACGTAATTTCCAAGTGTCGATCAAAGGCACTTTTTAAGGACTAAAAGCACTGATTGCAATTCAAAATTCATATCAAGTAACCGATTCAAAATTTTACGTTTATCTGCTTAATTTCCAGTAAACAAAAAAATAAAGTTTGGGGATCATATAAGTTAGCTGTGGACTGTGGACCGTAAGCGATTATCTACTGTAGTTAACTTACTGAATATCCCGTTAACAATAGGTGCGGATAATCACCTAAAATTTCTTCTTTATTTTTCTTTAGATTCATTCCAAATACCCGTACTTTTGAGGAATGGTTCGAACCCTCTCATGACTGCAGACCAACTCACACTCAATCAATCTGGAAGAATAGTGGAAATCACCTCCTCTCCCTTAAAAATCAATTTAATGGAATTGGGATTTCTTCCAGGAAAGCAATTGACACTACAGTATAGAGCCCCTTCGGGAGGCCCTTTGGCTTTCCAGTTGGAGGAAACATTACTAGCCCTGCGGAATAATGAAGCAGCATTGATTCGAATCGAATTGCTTTCCTGACCATGGCTGCAAAAGATCAATCTAAGAACCAAAGCACCCCAAGGATAGCAATCATTGGCAACCCTAATGTGGGCAAGTCCACTATATTTAATTATCTCACGGGCCTGAATCAGAAAATCGGCAATTACCCAGGGGTAACAGTAGATAAAAAAACTGGGACTTTACAGATTGAGGGAGAGCAGTTTGAGATTCTCGATCTCCCAGGCACCTACAGCCTATTTCCCAACTCTGAAGACGAGATCATTGCTCATCGAGTATTGAATAATCCCGAGTTAGAAAAAAGACCGGATTACGTCTTGATGGTGATTGATTCCACTCAACTTTCCAGAGGTTTATTTTTGGCTACTCAATTAATTGATTTGGGAGTGAATCTGACCATTCTACTGAATATGGCAGACTTGGCTAGTGCCAAAAATATTGAGATTCGGAGCTACGAATTATTTAAGCAACTTGGCGTACCCATCCTTCAAACAGATGCTAGGAACCAAAAAGGTCTAGAGCAAATCAAGGAGCTCATTCACCAACGAAATTTTGCTCAGGCTCCCCAGTTTGTAGATATAGTGAAGGTAGTTTCTCCTTCGATTCTTGACCTTGTCAAGGAGAAATTCGAGCTTGAAAACCACTACCAGGCGTATCAAATGATCCGTTTTGGCGCCAAGGACAAGTCTATTTCAGAAGAAAAACGAAGTTGGTTGGCCGAGGTACTTGAGGAAAATAAATTCAACCTGGAAGAAGTTCAACTGGAGGAAACCAAGATCCGCTACAAGAAGATCACCGATTTGGTGACCAAAGCTTTGACTAAAAAACCTTCTCTAAAAGCCAAGTCATCCCTCGACAAGGTGGTATTGCACCCTTTCTTTGGCTACTTGGTATTTATTGGGGTATTGCTCTTGATTTTTCAAACCCTTTTTTCCTGGGCTTCCTACCCCATGGACTGGATTGATGGGTTTTTTGCCGATGTAAGTGGAGGTATATTAGCCACTTTTCCGGATGGACCACTTACCCGATTGCTTGCCGAAGGGGTTGTTCCTGGGATTGGCGGAGTAGTGATTTTCATCCCACAAATTGCCTTATTATTTGGTTTCTTAGCAATTTTGGAAGATACAGGCTACATGTCACGAGTAGTATTTCTCCTAGATCGCTGGATGCGCCCCTTTGGCCTACATGGCAAAAGCATTGTTCCACTTGTGTCAGGGGTTGCCTGCGCAATTCCTGGGGTCATGGCCGCTCGAAACATTTCCAACTGGAAGGAGAAAATGATAACCATCTTGGTCACTCCTTTGATGAGTTGCTCAGCCAGACTTCCCGTATACATCATCTTGATAGGGTTAAGTGTTCCCAATGAACAGGTTTTTGGTTTTATCAACCTCCAAGCACTTGCACTGCTAAGTCTCTATGTATTAGGTGTACTGGGCGTTTTGGGAACTGCATTTTTACTTAAAGTAATTCTGAAAACAGACGAGAAGAGTTTCTTGATGACCGAGCTCCCATCCTACCGAATTCCACGATGGAAAGATGTGGGCATCACCATGTTCGAAAAGTCTAAAACCTTCGTATTTGAAGCGGGTAAAGTTATTTTGGCTATATCCATTGTGCTTTGGGTATTGGCGTCCTATGGGCCTCCTGCTACCATGGAGGAGATTCGGCAGCAAGGAACAGCTCAGCAAGAGCAGGCTTCAAGTCCAGAACAAGTGGCATTGATTGAAGCGGAAACCAATTCCCTTTTACTTGAGAATTCATTCATTGGAATCATGGGAAGGACGATTGAGCCCGTTATTCAACCCCTGGGCTACGATTGGAAAATTGGAATTGCGCTCATCACTTCTTTTGCAGCGCGAGAAGTATTTATCTCTACCATTGCTACCATCTATAGCATTGGTGGCGACCTTGAAGACGACTTGACTATTCGTGAAAAACTTGCTGCTCAGGTGAATGCAAATACGGGCGAGAAAACATTTACTCCTGCCACCTCCTACTCTTTACTGGTCTTTTACGTATTTGCCATGCAATGCATGAGTACCTTGGCCGTGGTCAAAAGAGAAACTAAAGGCTGGAAATGGCCAATTATTCAAACGGTCTACATGAGTGCCTTAGCCTACCTCATGGCATTTGTCACCTTCCAAATTTTCTCCTAAGATGTGGCAGTCACTCTTAGTCGTCATCGCAGTGCTTGGGGCTAGCTACTACCTTATCCGTAAATTTTTTCAAAAATCAAAGGGCGGAGCTACCTGCGACAAATGTGCCAAATCCTAAAGTCTGGCTGGGGTACATGGATTTCCCAATTATTTTAGTGAAGTTTGGCTTATGCGAAAAATAGCCTTCCAAAGCATACAAACCACCATTTTCTCTTATTTCGGGGTGGTATTGGGCTATATCAATGTCTTGTGGCTCTATCCTTATGCCTTGGATACCACGCAACTGGGGACATTTCGAACGATTCAAGATTTGGGGTTGTTGCTTGTTCCCTTTGCGCAGTTGGGTTTAGGGCATGGCATTACACGCTATTTCCCGAAGCTTGAACGAAACCATGCTGCCCTATTGACCTTTAGCTTACTTTTCTCCTTTTTGGGATTTGGGATAGTATCGCTTCTGTTTTTTGGGTTTAGGCAACAGGTGATCTCCCTCTTTGCTTCCAATTCCCCAGAAGTCATCGATTTTCTTGGCGTAGCCTTACTTGTCGCTTTATTTTCAGTTTGGAGTAGTGTTTTAGATGCATTTGCGCGGTCCTTTGTCAAAGTGGGCATCCCTACTTTCTTTAGAGAAGTCTTTCTTCGCCTCCTCACCTCGATTTTAGTCGCCCTTTACTTGCTCAAATGGATTGATTTTGACCAAGTCATGCAGGGATTAGTACTCGTGTATGGCGCTTCAATGCTTGGAGTTGGCGCTTACATGGGATGGCTAGGCGTATTCAAACTTGATTTTTCCTGGGGACAGTTTCCAGAAGGTTTTAAAAGTTCCTTACTGAAATATAGCCTGATTACCTTTTTGGCCACGGCTGCTTCCACACTTATCTTAAAAATAGACTCGGTCATGATCAGCTCTATGCTGAGCCTGGAGGCCAATGCCATCTATTCCATTGCATTTTACATGGCACTCGTAATTGAACTTCCAAGAAGGGCGATTTCACAAGTTGCCATGCCCTTGATAGCCGAACATTTTGCACAGCAGCGAATTCAAGAAATCAACCACCTCTACCGGCAACTTTCCAATCGACAGCTTTACATCTGTTTGCTGCTCTTTGCGCTAATCTGGGCCAATATCGACTCGATTTATCATTTTGTACCCAATCGAGAAATCTACCAAACTGGGAAATGGGTAGTATTTATAATTTCCCTTGGGAAATTAGTGGATGTGGCATTTTCCCTGAATTCCGAGATATTAGTATTCTCCTCCTACTACCGATTTAATCTCTTGCTCACGGTCTGCATGAGTGGTTTGCTGATTGCAGCCAACTATTTTTTAATTCCTATCATGGGCATAGAAGGTGCTGCTTTGGGCTCTGCTGCAGCCATGCTCGCCTACAATTTGGTCAAGTATGGTTACTTAAAGTGGAAACTTAATCTCGATCCCTTTAGTGTAGAAACACTAAAAATATTGGTAGTAGGAATAGTTACGGTATTCGCGCTGTATTTGAGCCCTGCTTTATCCAACCCTTTCTTATCCATTTTTACCACTTCATTACTTGTATTAGGAGTTTTTGTGGGTAGCTCCGCTCTGTTGGGTGTGGGGAAAGAAGAATGGGCCTGGCTAAAAAATAGAGGAAAATAATCCGGGCCTAAGAGTGTTACGAAACCTCTAGTTTGACAAGATTTGAGCTGCCTTAAATTCGCAACCTTCCACTGTTATCCTGCTTTTTGAGCGAGGCCCGATCCCGATAGCTATCGGTACGGGGTGAGGCCTGATTTTGAAGGGGGCTTTACTCGGTATTGTTTTTAATTTGTGAAGTTCGAACAAGTCGACGGCCCGGATTCATCAAATATACATTGCATAGCGTATTTCTTGGTAATTTAATACTGAAGAATTTGAGGAATTTCATTTCTTTATCCAATCCTAAACTCTCCACTAATCTCCACTGTGCCTAAGGATTCAAAACTAGTTCTCTGGTCCTTAGCAAAAGCTGACTCCCTTCAATACTAGAAAAAATATTTTTATAGGAATCCAAAGAATATTTGACAACGCTTACCTTTATCCCAAGTTACTTTCAAGCCTCATGTATCCAATAAAAAAATTGATTGTCTGTCTTGACCAAAGTCCCTTAGATCAGACCTTAATTGCCTTTGCTGGGTTTATCGCAAAAGTGAATCAGGTAAAAAAGATTTACTTCACGAACGTGATCAAAAATTTCTCGCTTCCCAAGGAATTGCAGGAGGCATATCCAAATCTGATCGATCAGATGATGGAAGAGCGAAAGGCATACATGGAAGGATTGGTTGTGACCGACTTTCCTAAAATCAAAGGGCTTGACCTAAATTTTGTGGTAAAGGAAGGAAACCTATCTAAGAAAATCCTGAAACTAGCAGATGAAAAATCCGCAGATTTAATTCTTTTGGGCAGAAAAGTAGCCCTTGTTGGTACGGGAGTAGCTACCCAACGCCTTTCGAGAAGATCTTCTTGTTCCTTGCTTATCGTTCCTGAAAATGCAAAGCCGAAATTCTCCAAACTTCTAGTGCCAAGCGATTTCTCAGAACATTCGAAAAATGCGTTGGAGGATGGTATTTTATGGTCCAAGAAATATGGGAAAGACCCCGAATTATTTTTTCAAAATGTATTCACCGTCCCTTCGGGCTATCACTTTACAGGAAAAAGTTTTGAGGAGTTTACGCAACTTTTGAAAATTAATGCAGGAGAACATTTCAAAAAGTTTATCAGAAAAATAGACACCAAGGGGATAAAAATTACGCCTGTCTATACACCAGATGAAGACGATAATCCTGTTCAGGAGATTGTAGCAGCTGCGGTTGAACTTCAGGTAGACGCTATTTTAATTGGTACTAAAGGAAAAACAGCATCGACTGCGCTTCATATTGGAAGTATGGCAGAGCGGCTCATCCAATTCAATAACCGCGTGCCTTTACTCGTAAGCCGGCCCAAAGGAAAAAATGCAGGCGTCTTGGATTATTTGGTGGAAATCTAATGGACGGCTGAATGGAGATTCAGTTTGTCACAAAGGATGTAATTCTTAGAGTGGTATGAATTGAAAGCGATGTACTCCAATGCCTCAATCTTCATCAGAAGTAAAGTGCTTGGTTCGATCAATTAAACCATTCCTACCTATCAAGGTCTAAAACCATAAATGAAGGTAAACGATCAAGAACTTTTAGCCCGCATCCGCTCTCCTTTCACTAAAGAGTTAGGCTTTAGAGAGTTGATTGAAGCCTATCAAAAGCCTGTTTATCAGGTGATCCGACGCATGGTCTTGATTCACGAAGATGCAGATGACCTTACCCAAAACACCTTCATCAAAGCCTACAAAGCCTTGGATCGGTTTGAAGAAAATTCTTCCCTCTTCACCTGGCTTTATCGAATTGCCACGAATGAATCACTGACTTTTCTTGAAAAAAAGAAAAAACGCTACTTTTTTTCATTGGATGATCACCAAGAAAAATTGGATGCTTATGTCGATTCCAGCACTACTTGGAGCGGTGATGAAATTCAAGTCAAACTTCAAAAATCCTTGTTAAAACTTCCTGACAAACAACGGCTTGTATTTCATTTGAAGTATGAAGAGGATCTGAGTTACGAAGAAATTTCAAAAATAACAGGCACGACTGTGGGGGCATTGAAAGCCAGCTACCACCATGCAGTAAAAAAAATTGAACACGAACTTACAAAGGAATAAACCCTGGTCGATTAATTAAGTCTAAGAAAAGCATGCAAAAGATTCCAAAACAACAGCCGTTTCAAGTTCCTGAGAACTACTTTGAGGAACTCCCTGAAAAAATATTGGCTCGAACAAGTCGTCCAAAACCAAGCCTAAACTGGACTTGGGCAGCCGCTGCAGTCGTGCTACTGGGTATTGGGATTTGGCAGGCAGGTGAATTTAATACCTCTCCTTCCACACCGATCACCGCTGAGGAAGAGGTTTTGCTGTACATCGAGAGTGAACAATGGAATGCTGAGGATGTTCTCAGCCTTTCAGATAACCCGAATGAATTGTTAGATCAAATTATTGAAGAAGAATTAGCTAAATCAGAACCACTATGGACAGAAGAAGAAACATGGTTTTAAGCCCAATGAAACAAATACGAATGTACCTCCTATTGCTTTGCTTGCTGGGAGCAGGAAATGCTTGGGGACAGCGAGGTGGAGGTGGTCGTGAGGCCATAGATCCAGAACGACTTCAAACTGCTCGAATCGCCTACATCACTACAAGAATTAGCCTCAAACCAGAGCAAGCAGAGAAATTTTGGCCCATATTCAATGCATTCACTAATTCTAGAGAAGCCCTAATGCGCACGATGGGAGACCTTAGTCGGGGTGCTGAAACCATTAGTGAGGAAGAAGCCAAATCGAAACTGAACCAAAAACTACAGCTCCAGCAAAAACTCGTGGACGAGGAAAAGGTCTTTGTCGCAGAAGCATCTAAAATATTAACTTACAGACAGTTGCTATTGCTTCAAAATATAGCACGGGATTTCAATCGATACTTATATGACCGACAACGAGGTCCGGGAAAGTAATTTATTTCTTGAGTAAATCTCGAATTTCTTCCAATAACTTTTCGGTAGGTGTAGCTTCTGGTTTTTCGGTTGGTAGGTCAGCTTTTCCTCGAAGAGTATTAATTCCTTTAATCGAAATAAATATTACAAAAGCGATAAAGGTAAAGTCCACCACATTTTGGATAAACATTCCATAATTTAATGTAACTGCCTGTATTACAACCCCATTTGCATCTACACTAGCCTCCTTCAGTACCAAACTTAAGTGCTTAACATCCACTCCTCCAACGAGTAAACCCAAGGGAGGCATGACCACATCGCTAATAAAGGATGAAACGATCTTGCCAAAAGCAGCACCGATGATCACCCCGACAGCCAAGTCTAGGACATTGCCTTTGACGGCAAATTCTTTAAACTGTTTGAAAAAAGTCATTTGATTTCGAGTTAATTAAGTGAGTAACATGAACTAGACCAGCACAATCGGTTCATTTAAATTACGAGATTTCTTTTTTAATCCCTCCCTTTTTCTCTAGAAAAAAGATAGGAACTAGTTCACACCAAATGAATTAACTTCCCTCGAGTAAACTCGGTAAATACGCCATTAGATTTCTAAATTTTCAGTAACCTTGCATCCAAATAGTCTACTATGCCAGCACCTATTGCGATCAAAAAACCTAAACTTCTTGAAATTCATGGCCACCAACGCCAAGACCCCTACTATTGGATGAACGACAGGGAAAATCAGGAAGTGATTGATTACTTGAATGCTGAAAATACCTACTTAAAAGAGGTCATGGAGCCTACAGAGGAATTGCAACAGCAACTTTTTGAGGAGATGAAAGGTAGGATCAAAGAGCAAGATGAAAGCGTTCCCTACTTTAAGTCTAATTATTACTGGTTTACACGGTATGAAAAAGGAAGTGAATACCCAATCTTTTGTCGAAAGCTGGGGAGTCTCGAATCCGTAGAAGAGATTATCCTAAATGTGAATACGCTTGCTGTTGGTAAGAGTTACTTCCAAGTTGGCCAAGCGGCGACGAGCACCAACCAAAAAATCCTTGCTTTTGCAGCCGATGAGGTGGGGAGAAGAATTTACACGCTTCACTTCAAAAACCTAGAAACGCAGGAAATTTTAGAAGATCAGATTCCTGAGGTAACGGGTAATTTTGTCTGGGCGGCGGATCAGAGCAGTGTTTTTTACTCCAAACAAGACCCAGAAACTCTCCGCTCCTATCAAATCTACAAACATATTTTGGGCAGTGCCAACTCCACGGATCAGCTCATTTACGAGGAATTGGATGAAGAATTTTCTTGCGTAGTACACAAAACCAAATCCGAAAAATACATTCTCATCCATTCGGAGAGCACCATCAGTTCCGAGGTACGGTTTATCCCGGCAGATCAACCCACAGCACCTCTTCAAATCCTGCAAACTCGAATTCCGCATCTGGAATATGCTGCAGACCATTTTGGAGAATTTTTCTACATACGAACCAATGATCAAGCACAAAACTTCAAATTAGTCAAAGCCCCCATCACGTCCCCAAGCAAAGAAAGTTGGATTGAAGTGATCCCCCATCGTCCAGAAGTTCTGCTAGAAGATTTTGATTTGTTTTCCAAGTTTCTTGTGACGCAGGAGCGGAGCATGGGACTTACCCAAATTCGAATACAACCCTGGGAAAATGAGGGTGAAGGTCATTCGCTACTTTTTGACGATGAAACTTACACCGCCTATGTAGGCATGAATCCTGAGATTGATACTACCCTGCTCCGGTTTGGATACAATTCTCTAGTTTCTCCAAGCTCGGTTTACGAATACGACATGGTGACTCGCAATAAAACCCTCTTGAAACAGCAGGAAGTGATGGGGGGGCATGAACCGAGCGACTACCATTCCGAGCGTATCTGGGCCAAGGCAACAGATGGGGTACTCGTTCCCATCTCCTTGGTGTATAAAAAATCAACCTTTAAAAAGGATGGCAAACAGCCCTTATTGCTCTATGCCTATGGATCTTACGGATACAGTATGGATCCCTACTTTTCGGCAAATCGACTGAGCTTGCTTCAACGCGGCTTTGTCTTTGCCATCGCCCATATTCGGGGAGGAGAGGATCTAGGAAGAGCCTGGTACGAGGAAGGCAAGCTGCTAAAAAAGAAAAACACATTCACCGATTTTATTGCTTGTGCAGAGCACCTGATTCAGGAAAATTACACCTCTCCTGCCCATCTTTATGCCATGGGTGGCAGTGCGGGTGGATTGTTGATGGGCGCAGTCATCAACATGCGTCCAGACTTATTCCATGGGGTCATCGCCAATGTACCATTTGTGGATGTGGTCACCACTATGCTTGACGAGAGTATCCCCTTGACTACTGGGGAGTTTCAAGAATGGGGCAACCCAAAGGAAAAAGAATTCTACGACTACATGCTTTCCTATTCCCCATACGACAATGTCAGGGCACAGTCCTATCCAAATCTACTGGTTACCTCTGGATTGCATGATTCACAAGTGCAGTATTGGGAACCTACCAAGTGGGTGGCCAAGCTGCGAGAGCTAAAAACAGATCAGCAAACATTACTGCTCTTTACCAATATGGAAGCAGGGCATGGAGGGGCCTCAGGACGCTTTAATCCCTTGAAAGAGATTGCTTTGGAATACGCTTTCTTACTGATGTTGGAAAAAAGCCCCTTTAAACAATAAAAAAACAAGAGTAAAAAATTCACTCATATTCCTGGATTGGGAGTCCTCTAAAAACTGAAAATTCCCTAACTTTGGAAACAAACCTATTCCATTTCAATTCATGAAAATTGCCTTAATCGCCCATGATGGTAAAAAAGCCGACATGGTTCATTTTTTGAGTGGATTCCGAGATGCCCTCCATCGAAGTGATATCGAACTTGTTGCTACAGGCACGACAGGTTTGCACATTGAAAAAGCGGGATTTCAGGTAGAAAAACTACTTTCTGGACCTTATGGTGGGGATGCCCAAATTGCAGCGCTTGCTGCAGAAAAGAAACTGGCTGCCGTTATTTTTTTCAGAGACCCCTTGGACAAGCATCCTCATGAACCGGATGTCCAAATGCTCATGCGAATCTGTGATGTACACAACATCCCACTGGCAACCAATCCAGCTTCTGCTGGACTCCTAGTTAAAGCGTTGACACAAACCTATGGAACCTAAAACGATCAAAAAAATTGGAGTCCTCACCTCTGGTGGTGACTCACCAGGAATGAATGCGGCTATCCGAGCAGTAGTTCGTACTGGATTCTATTACGGTATCGAGATGTACGGCATTTACCGTGGCTACGAGGGTATGATTCAAGATGATATCAAAAAACTAGATTCTCGATACATCACCCATGTTTTGGAACGTGGTGGCACTTTTTTGAAATCGGCACGCAGCGCCGAATTCAGAACACCAGAAGGTAGAAAAAAAGCCTTTGACAACTTGCAAAATCATGGAATCGATGCATTGGTTGTGATTGGTGGTGATGGATCTCTTACCGGAGCACATTTATTCTTCGAAGAATATGGAATCCCTGCCATAGGACTACCTGGTACCATCGATAACGACCTTTCTGGCACCGACCTTACCATTGGATTTGATACGGCCTGCAATACTGCCATTGAAGCCATCGATAAAATCAGAGATACCGCCACCTCTCATGACCGCCTGTTTTTTGTCGAAGTGATGGGACGAGATGCAGGCTTTATTGCAATCAACGCTGGGATTGGTAGTGCTGCAGCAGCCATTTTAATTCCAGAGCGAAAAACCCCAATTGAGGTTTTAATTGAAAAGTTAAAAACCAGATCCAAAGCAAAAAAATCCTCCAATATTGTTATTGTAGCAGAAGGTGGTAAGAGTGGGTCGGCTCAACAAATCGCGGATGAAGTAAAAACTTTTCTTCCACACTACGACATCAAAGTAACCATTCTAGGGCATTTGCAGCGTGGTGGCTCTCCCTCCTCTTTTGACCGACTACTTGCCTCCAAACTAGGTGTTGCTGCCGTAGAAGGACTGCTACAAGGCAAATACGACATGATGGCGGGGATGATCAACAACAAGGTGGTTTACACCCCTATTGTCAAAGCAATTGTGGATGATAAAGAAATGGATGACGAAGATTTGCGAATCGCAAATATCTTATCTACCTAACCCATAAAAGAGGGGCCGAAGCCCCTCTTTTTTATTTCTTTAAAATCAAACTTGAATTCGCGGGAAGGTACATGATTCCTTTCTTAACCGTCACCCCTTCCGAAGCATAAATTGGGGATGTAAATCCATCGGGGATAGATAATTCCACTCCTTCTTTTCCTAAATGATGAACTACCAAGATCTCCTGATCTGCACTCCGGCGAACAAAAGCCATCACCGACTTGGGATAGGTTTGCGTGACCGACTCCAGACTTCCTATGGCCAAGGCCGGGTTGGATTGACGTAAAGCAATCACTTTTTTGTAATGGTTAAAATAGCTTGAGCCATCTAACCGCTGCTGTGCCAATGGAGTGACAGTCGCATCGGTGCTGTACTTAGGTTCAATCCATCTTGCTCTTTGCATATCCTTTTCTTTAACCTCCCAAAGGAAAGGCTCTCGGATTTGTTCGTCTGGCTTCAGCCCAAGCATCCCAATTTCTTCGCCATAGTACAAGTAAGGAGCACCAGGAAGGGTCATCAGGATGGCCAAGGCCTGCTTGTATTTCGCAGGATCCTGCTTCAAGTCATTCAATAAGCGAGGCTGATCGTGATTGGATGAAAAAGTAGCATCGATAAAATCAGAAGTAATGCCTTGGTAAAAATCGAGCACATCCTTTTGCTTTTGATACAATAATTGTCCGTTCTCCGTGTTCAATGCCTCAATCAGCGTATAGTGAAAATCAAAATTGAACAAGGCAGGAAGTCCTGGTAAATAGGGTGCCACGATTTCTTTTCGATCATACACCTCTCCCACCAAATACACATCTGGCTTGATGGCTTTCATCTCCTGTCGAAATTCCTTCCAAAAGGCATGATTATCTAGCGGACGATCGTCTGGAAAAATATGCTTGGCTGCATCCAAACGGAATCCATCTACCCCTACTTCTTCCAACCAAAAACGTCCAATATCTACGATTTCTTTACGAACCTGAGGGAAATCAAAGTTAAGATCCGGCATACCACCCCAGAAAAATCCATAGTAATAATCTTGGCCTTGCCCGGGATCATGCCACTGACGAATGTTATCGGAATCCAAGGTGATCGTCTTCTTATTTAAGTAAGAAGCAATGGTATCTTTTTGCGCCCAAACGTAATAGTCACGGAAAGCATTTTCTCGACCTGTTTTGGAGGCTTTAAACCAGGGATGGTCACTTGCAGTATGATTGATGATAAGATCAATGACCACCTTGATGTCCCGCTTATGTGCTTCTTCGAGTAGCCTTTTGAAATCAGCCATTGTTCCATAATCTGGATGCACGGCCTTGTAGTCAGTTACATCGTATTTATGGTAGGAAGGAGAAGGCATGATAGGCATAAACCAGATTGCATTGGCACCCAACTCCTTGACATAATCCAACTTCTCAGTGACCCCATTGAAATCACCAATTCCATCTCCATTCGAATCACTAAAGGATTGTACAAAGATTTCATAGGTCACACCCGCCTTTGGCCAATAGTTTTTAGCTTGTTGTGCTTGAATTTGGCTATTGCCAAACGGAACTAGCAAAAGTGTTAGGAAAGTGAAGAAATACTGTTTTTTCATAGTGGTGGAAGGAAAAGAAAAAGTCACCTGATCCAAGTGACTTTTTCAAGATTGATTTTTTTGTATTGATGTAACCCATTTCTTCTTTCAGAAGTATTGGAATTACCTCATCTTAATTTCTATTCACTGCATTCAACATATCAAAGGCCAGCTCGAGGCGCTTGACGAAATTTTCCTCCCCTTTGCGAAGCCACACGCGAGGGTCGTAGTATTTCTTATTAGGGCTATCCACTCCTTCTGGGTTGCCCAACTGGCTTTGAAGGTATCCTTCGTTTTTCTTGTAGTAGTTGAGAATACCTTCCCACATGGCCCACTGCATATCAGTATCGATATTCATTTTGATAGAACCATAGCTGTTTGCCTCACGAATCTCCTCTACAGAAGAACCAGAACCTCCGTGGAATACGAAATTAAGGGGCTTGCCTGTTGTGCCGTATTTGGCATTAATAAAATCCTGAGAATTTTTGAGGATGATTGGCTTCAAGCTCACATTTCCTGGCTTGTACACGCCATGCACATTTCCAAAAGCAGCTGCAATAGTAAATAAGTCACCGATTTCTCGAAGATGCTCATACGCGTAAGCAACTTCCTCTGGTTGGGTATATAATTTGGATGAGTCTACATCAGAGTTGTCCACACCATCTTCTTCACCACCTGTTACGCCTAGTTCGATCTCAATAGCCATGTCCAATTTCACAAACTCTCGAAAATAGGAAGTAGAGATCTCAATATTCTCGTGTAATGGCTCTTCTGATAAGTCAAGCATGTGCGAGCTAAACAAGGGTTTTTTGTAGGCTTGGTGATAGGCTTTACCAGCTTGAAGAAGTCCATCGATCCAAGGAAGTAATTTTAATGCAGCATGGTCCGTGTGCAAAATTACAGGTACGCCGTAAGCCTCTGCCATTTGATGCACATGATGTGCTCCAGAGATCCCTCCAGCGATGCTGGCCTGCTGTTTGTCATTTGGCAATCCTTTTCCAGCAAAAAACTGGGCTCCTCCATTCGAAAACTGAATGATAACAGGTGAGTTTAACTTTTTGGCAGTTTCCAAAACGGCATTCACCGAGTTAGTTCCGATTACATTGACAGCTGGCAAGGCAAACTCATTTTCCTTGGCATAGGCCAAAAGATCACGCAATTCTGATCCGTATTTTACTCCAGGTTTAAATTTCATAGTGTGCTTAGGTTTGATTACTGCTTAATGAAACGCTTATGAAGAACGCGCTTGGCATCAAATGCCTCAAAGATATACAACCCGGATTGAATTCCATCTAATTCAAGCTCTAAAATCGGCAAGGTAGCACTTCCTTTCCCCTCAAAAATTACCCTTCCTGTCATATCGAGTACGCGGTACTGGGCTTCAAGCATTTCTTTAGGCATTTCCACCAGAACATTGGAAGTGGTTGGATTGGGATAGATTACAAACCCATTTTCGTCCGCCTCCTCTGGAATACTCGTAATGTAATCGGATTGTAGAATATCCTTTTCAGGCAAGGGCAAAGGCTTGTCGGTAAATAGGTAAAACTCATTTGGACGAAGTCCAAAAGGCACCTGAGCCGAAGTCACGTTGAATTCCTTGCCTGTAAAATAGTTGTACCACTTTCCAGTCTTTGGGAAGCTAATGGAAAGATTACCCTGGGTGATTAGGTCAAAGTTGCCAAACAAAAATACCTGCAGTTCGGGGTGTTGCAAGTGGATGGTCTTTAGCGAGGAACTAAGGTTGAAGGAGGCATCGCTCGGAAAGTTGAATACCGGATACTTGGTTCGGAGCTTCAGCATCTCTTTGTAGAGCTTGGATAATCGAAGTCGATCGGCGTTACCGAGGTATTCCCAACGGGTAGGTTTGATTCCCAATCGATCATTATTGAGTTCGAGGTCGTAGCCAAACTCCCCAAACTGCCAGATCATTTTTGGTCCAGGAATGGCGAGAAAAAAGGCTGTCATGAGTTGGTGCCGATTCACGGCATTATCGACACTTTTAAGATTGAGTGGACTGGTAGCTCCAAAATTCATAGTTTCCCAAAACACCCGTTCCTCATCGTGGGATTCTTGGTAGGAGATAAGTCCATTCTTGGTCCATTGCCGGTTTTTGAAATAGGCCCATTCCATGTTGTCATTATTGCCTTTGGCAAGATTCCGTGAAGCTCCATTCATATTTCCCCAAAGAAGCATCCCGTAGTTGGCCAACTCCTTTTCTTCTTCATTGACAGAAAGGTGCTCCAAAATCACGTATGCATCTGGATGCTTGGCCTTGATGCGGTCATAAATATGCTTCCAAATTTTAATGCGCGAAGGATCGTATTGAGACCAGGAGGTCACGTTAGATCCAGAATTGACTTGCGTAAATCCTTTGGAAAGGTCAAAGCGGATGCCATCCACCTTATACTCGGTCAACCAATACGTATTAACCGAATCAACAAATGATTTGGTGTAGGAACTTTCATGGTTGAAGTCATAGCCCACATTGAAGGGATGCTTGGCTACGCGGTTAAACCATGGGTTGTCTTCAGTAGGCGCTCCATAGTCCCCATCGTTGTACAGTCGCACCATGGGGTTTTGCCCAAAAGCATGGTTGAGCACCAGGTCCAAAATCACGGCAATGCCTTTACCATGCGCCTCGTCAATAAGTCGCTTCAAGTCATTTTTGGTGCCATAGTATTTGTCGGGAGCAAAGAAAAAGGTGGGATTGTATCCCCAAGACAAATTTCCTTCAAACTCCCCTATTGGCATCAATTCAATGGCGTTGATGCCCAATTCCTTGAGGTAATCCAAACGATCTATAACCCCTTGGTAGGATCTTTTCTGGTCAAAATCACGTACCAAAAGTTCGTAAACGACGAGTTCCTCAGGCTTAGGTTTTGTGAAATTGGTGTTTTTCCAAGCATAGGGCACCTGTCCTGTTTGAAGAAAGGAAGCCTGAAATTCAGTCTTTCCTGTAGGGTAGGGCAATAAGCCAGGATGTCTATTTTGAGTAATGATTTCTTGATCATTGAAAGGATCAGATACTTTGTCTGCATAGGGATCGCCAATGCGGATGTCCCCATCGACGAGGTATTGAAAAATATATTCTTTTTGAGGAACTAAGCCTGAAAGTTTGATCCAAAAAATGGTACCATCGGCGCTTTTCTTGAGTTGATATTCGGGCAGCACCTTCCAATCGTTGAAGTCCCCGATCACATGAGCAATGTTTTTACCGGGGGCCTGCAATGCCAAAATTACCTCCGTAGTGGACAAATAATTGATCCCTAGTTTGGCACCTGCAGGCAAGGGAGCCACTTCAGAAGGGGCAAATACAATAATATCTAAAGTCTGTGTGTCCTGGGTAGTTCCTTTGATGGCTTTTACCATCAATTTATAATTTCCAGCTTTGGTGGCGGTGTAGTTGTAGGTAAGTTCCAAGGCATTGCTTGCTTCGGCTACCTTTAGACCATCTAGCTCCATGCTAAGATTTGCTGCTTCAGTGGCAGATGCCTTAAAGGTGTATTGCTGTCCAATCTCGAAGGAAATAGATCCAGCAGCCTGAGGAGCAGTAAATTTGACATCAAATCCTTGGGCAAGGTCAACAAAAAAGTCACCATTGGCGGTAGTTTTTCCTTCTTTGGAACCGTCCGCATTACGAAAAACCATCCCGAGTCGGTGGATAACTAGGTTGTTGGGGTTCGTAAAAAAAGTGTTGGGTGTAAGTTCGTAGGTATAAATATTTGTCTGACCCGCTACTTTAGTCATTTTGGCTGCGGCCGTGGCTGTTCCCCACTGAAATGGAACGATGTTCCAAGTAGTCGATGTTGGTCCTGCTGTAACCGCGCCAATGTGAATGTAGACATCGCAATTGCAATCCTTCAATCCAGTGGTTCCTTTTGAGGCATCGTAAATGATTTTTACAGGTGCCCCTGCATTTGGAATGGCCGGCTCGGTAGTTACTTGAGCCAGCGCATTTATTCCAAAAAAGAAGCTAAAACTTAAAAAAAACAGAATTCTTGAGTAGAAAATCATGAAGAATGGAATTGATTACCTATCCAGCATTTAATATAGTGCCTGAATACCGGCTAAAACTACTTGAATGTACTTAGATTAAGTAGGAATGACTCGCTTAATTTTTAACAAATGCCTAAGTTCCCTCATCCTAGCTTTCCATTAATTGCATTTTACCAAGGGCGTGTCAATTGAATACATCAATAGCTAAACTAGAAGAGATTTTCTTTTTACCTACTTCGAAAAAGGGCTTCTATTTCACCCAAACAGATTTTTATCCTGATTATTGTTTCTAACTTAGCGGAGTTCCTAATCGGAATTCAATCAATCATACGAATGAATCAACGTAATACAGCCCCTTATTTTTCACGAAATTCGTTTCGCCATCAAGCCTTTGGAAAGGTTGTGAAATGGAATAAAACCTCTAATGGACTAACAGGAAGCAGTGTTTTTGCAAATTTTAAACTTACTGTATATCAATCGGGCATAGTGCGAGTGCAAGTGAGTCGATTTGAGTCCTTTGAATCCAATCCCTATTCGGTCATTGTTCAACCCAAGGGGGTAGATTTTGATTTGGAAGATTTGGGGGAGCATTTGATTTTAACTACCCAGCTTCTTCGTGTAGAAATCAACCTTGCCTCGTTCACTTTGACGTTTTTTGATGCCCAGGGAAAGCTACTTAATCAAGATGATACCTTTGGCGTTTCCTGGATTGGAACTGAAGTGACGGCTTACAAAAAACTTCAAGCAAACGAAAAATTTCTGGGATTGGGTGAAAAAACCGGAAATCTCAACCGTTATGGAAATGCCTACACCCATTGGAATACGGACTACTTTGCGTATGGTGTTGGCGATGATCCACTCTACTTGAGCATCCCATTTTACCTAGGCGTGCATAATCAAGGGCACTACGGTATATTCATGGACAACACCCATAAGTCGCTGTTCAACTTTGGTGCTTCCAACAATCGATTTGCATCCTTTAGTGCTGAGGATGGAGATATGGATTATTACTTTTTCCATTACCCGAGTATATCCGAAATTATTACGGCCTACACTTGGCTTACAGGACGCATGCAGATGCCACCCTTGTGGGCTTTGGGATTTCAGCAATGTCGCTACTCCTACTACCCAGAATCTGAAGTCTATGCTGTTGCACAGGCTTTTCGTGACAAAAAAATGCCAGCAGATGTCATCTATTTAGACATCCACCACATGGAAGCCTACAAGGTGTTTACTTTTGACGGCGAAAAATTTAGCAACCCTAAAGCGATGATTGCTCGCTTGAAGGAAAAAGGATTCAAGGTCGTCGTGATCCTCGACCCAGGCATAAAAGTAGAATCAAGCTACGCCCCCTACCGTGAAGGGCAGGAACAAGGACTATTTGTCAACTACCCTGACGGAAATACCTATGAAGCACAGGTTTGGCCAGGTTGGTGCGCCTTCCCTGATTTCACCAAAGCCGCAACCCGTAGCTGGTGGGAAGAGAAAATGGCCTTTTATACCGAAGCAGGTGTAGATGGGTTTTGGACAGACATGAATGAGCCTGCCTCCTGGGGTCAATGCACACCTAATCTATTAGAGTTTGATTTTGAAGGCGAAAAAGCTTCTCATCGTAAAGCCAGAAATACCTATGGAATGCAAATGGCACGAAGCACGCAGGCAGGAGCTTCCAAACAAGCTCCTGAAAAACGGCCTTTTGTACTGACACGATCTGGATTTGCAGGAATACAACGCTATGCCGCAGCATGGACGGGAGATAATGTGGCCTCCGAGGAACACATGCTCGCAGGTATACGCTTGGTGAATAGCCTCGGCATGAGTGGGGTATCTTTTGCAGGATACGATGTAGGTGGATTTGCGGGAGAAGCAAGTAAAAATCTATTTGCCCGATGGATGAGCATCGCTGCTTTTTCCCCCTTTTACCGAGCGCATTCCATGATCAACACCAAGGATGCCGAACCTTGGGCATTTGGAGAAGAGGTAGAAGAAATCAGCCGCAACTACCTGAATTTTAGATACTCATTACTCCCTACCATTTACAGTGCTTTTTACCAAAGTACACATAATGGCCTACCGCTGTCTGCTTCTTTAGCAATTCACTATCCGCAGGACGAGACGATCTACCAAACGGCTTTTCAAAACGAATATTTGTTTTGCGATACCTTCCTCGTGGCTCCGGTCGAAAGCTTCCGCGAAATTACCAAGGTCTATCTCCCGCAAGGAGAATGGTACTATTTGTACTCGGATCAAAAACAGGTTGGAAATCAAGTCATCTACCAAGACTCTCCACTCAACTACCTGCCGGTGTATGTACAGTCAGGGAAGCTCTTTGCGCAGCAATCCCAAATCCAACATACAGGTCAGCAGCACGATGGAATCCTACGCCTCCACCTTTACAAAGGAAAGACAGGATCTACCTATGTGCATTACGAGGATGCAGGAGAAGGGCTAAACTACCTAGAAAGTGAATATTTTAGTCGCGAAATTCAGTACCAACCCGAACTAAGCGCTTTGAAATTTAAATCCTCAAAAGGCAAGTTGTCCAGTCAATACCACAGCATTCGCCTCTATTTCCATGGTTTTGAAGCGCTCAATCCTGTAATTGAGGGAGTGGCCCAATCACTCCATTCCTGCGACTTTGGCTTTTTAGGAAAGCTCACCGAGTTTGATCCCCTACCAGACCAAACGCATCCTTACCTTCAAATCAAACAGTTGCCATACATCGAATTCAAGCATTTGGCAAACGATTTAGAAATTAAGGGACTGAATTGATCCCATCACACTTTTACCACCCCCCAACAATGACCCATGAAAAAAAGAAGTTGAGTTTCTGGCAGATCTGGAACATGAGTTTTGGATTTCTAGGAATTCAATTTGGATTCGCCCTGCAGGGTGGATTTATGTCCCGCATTTTCCAGACCCTCGGTGCTGAAAAAGATACCATCCCATTTCTTTGGATTGCAGCGCCACTTACTGGCCTTTTGGTTCAGCCCATTGTTGGCTATTTGAGTGATCGTACCTGGCATCCAAGATTTGGTAGAAGAAAGCCTTTCTTTTTCTTTGGTGCTGTGATGAGTACCATTGCCTTATTTTTCGCCCCCTACTCCTCCGCACTCTGGATGGCTGCAGGCGCACTTTGGATATTAGATGCCTCCATCAATGTTTCGATGGAGCCCTTCCGAGCCTTGGTAGCCGATAAACTTCCAGAATCGCAGCGTTCCTTTGGCTTTGTGGTTCAGACCCTGATCATCGGCATTGGCACTTGGGTGGCTTCCAATCTACCGTGGATGATGACCGCACTGGGAGCCTCCAACACTGCTGCACCTGGGGTTGTTCCTGATTCAGTTAAGTACGCGTTTGGGATCGGTGCATTCGTTTTATTTACCTCCATTCTCTTTACCATCCTCAAGACGGAAGAATACCCACCTGAAGACTTGGATGCTTTTGAACGAGACAAAGAAAGTAAAAAGGGATTTTTTACAGGAATGAAGGAGGTTTTTCAGCTGATTATCAGCATGCCCACAGTAATGAAACAGTTGGGTCTGGTACAATTTTTCTCCTGGTTTGCTTTTTTTACCATGTGGAGCTTTGCTACTCCTGCTATCACGGAGCATGTTTTCGGGGCAACAGACACCAGTTCGGCCGCTTACAATACGGCTGCGGACCGAGTGGGAAATTACCTCGGTACCTATGGGCTGGTTTCCATGTTTTTTGCTTTGATTCTCTCTTTCGTTGCCTCAAAAGTCAAAATCAACCGAAAATTGCTTCATCTAGTCAGCTTAGTTGCTGGAGGAATAGGTTTTATTTCCATTTATTTTGTCACGGATCCTTGGATGCTGCATTTCTGCTTTGCATTGGTAGGCATTGCATGGGCGAGTATCCTTTCCATGCCTTATGCCATGCTTTCTGGCTCAGTAGAATCGAATAAAATGGGCGTTTACATGGGTATTTTCAACATGTTTATTGTAATCCCTCAAATTGTGGCTGCCTTGGGCGGGGTCAATTTCCTATACAAGCTGCTATTTGGCGAAGCAGTCATCAACACCATGCTGTTGGCAGGAACCCTTCTAATTCTTGCGGGGCTTTCCAACCTACTGATTACAGACAAACGAGCCACGCACGATTGAGCTGTTGCCTAAAAATAAAAAACCGGTAAAGACCTTACCGGTTTTTTTATTGCTTCTATATCAAAGTGGTGTCTCCAAATTGAAGCACAAAATTCATAGTCAATCACCAAGCTTAGTCCAATCCCATTCCTTATTGATATGGGAAATGGCATGATGTGCTGTGAGGTCGTATTGGCAAGGTACGATGGAGATGTAATTATTGGCAATCGCCCATTCGTCGTTATCTTCCCCTTTGTCAAAGTTCACAAAGTTTCCTGCCAACCAGAAGTATTTTCTACCCGTAGGATCGATGCGCTCCACAAATTCCTCCTGCCACTTGGCATCTGCTTGCCTGCAGATTTTTACTCCTCGAATATCCTCATTCCGCTTGGGAGGAAAATTAACATTCAATGCAATCCCTTTAGGGATGCCATTTTCCAATACTTGACGGGAAATTTTCTCTACCCATTCTTCCACATGAGAAAAGTCTGCTTTGGATGAAAAATCACAAAGGCTAAATCCAATCGATGGATACCCTTCCAACGCTCCCTCGATTGCTGCAGACATGGTTCCAGAATAAAGCACTGAAATGGAGGTGTTGGAACCATGATTAATTCCGCTAACGACCAAATCCGGTTTGCGGTCTTTCAGTACATGGTGTTTGGCAAGTTTGACACAGTCCGCAGGAGTTCCGCTGGATTTATATGCCAAGACGTCCTCAAAAATATCCTCTTCAACCAAACGCAAGGTTTGGCCAATGGTAATAGCATGTCCCATTCCCGATTGAGGACTATCTGGAGCTACCACCACCACGTCTCCCAATTTTTTCATGACAGCTACCAATACACGAATTCCTTTGGAGGTGATGCCATCGTCGTTCGAGACGAGAATCAAGGGTCTTGTCATGCCTAGTTGTTTTTTAATTCGTTGTAAAAAGCGGTAATCCGAAGAAGATCTCCTCGTTGATCGTGTTCTAGTCGATTCTTGCGCATGTAGAGATCGAGCTCCTCATCGTATCCAGGTAACATATCAAATAATTCCTTTTTTTTGCCACTATATCGCTCCATGCGGCCATTTTTTAAAAAATAATAGGTGAATGCCAATCGGAAACCAGAAACATTTTGAGGACCCCAAAATGGATTCATACCCATACCCATACCCATGCCCATTCCCATCCAGTTATTCATTCCTCGAGTGTCAGTTGCTATGTATTCTCTACAGAGCAAAGCAATATGTTCTCCTTGAGTAAGTACCTCAAAAAATACAGGCGTTTCGTAATCGCCATTTAAGGCATAAGGTAGACTGTAAAACTTTCGAATACCTTGGTAGGTCTCATCAAAAATATCAAAACTCGTCACATTGGAAGCTGTAAAAGTGATTACCGTCTCCTCTTGAAGTTGAACTAAGTTGGCCTCCAAATCATATTTAACCAAGCCATTCACCGAAGTTCCATCAGTCAAATACAAGGTGCCCTTATGCCAAATTTGAGACGGAAATTGATTTTTAGTTTGGCTCCAACTTTGGATACTCAAGCCAAACAGCATCAAGAATATGTAGAGTTTCAATCGTAACATAAAGTATACAAACGGGAGGTTTGTCTGCAGGTTTTTAAAACCCACAGCTCTCCCTATCTTGATTATTTTAGAATAGTATGCCCCATTTTATCCCGCTTCGTTTGCAAGTATTTTTCATTATGGGGGTTTGGTTGAATCTCAATTGGTACTTGCTCGATAATTTCAAGACCGTATCCAAGTAAGCCTACTCGTTTTTGAGGATTGTTCGAGATTAGGCGAATCTTTGAGATATTCAAATCCCGTAGGATTTGAGCCCCTACTCCATAATCCCGTCCATCCATGGGTAACCCCAATGCAAGGTTAGCTTGTACCGTGTCCATGCCCTCCTCTTGAAGTTTGTATGCCTTTAACTTATTGATTAATCCAATGCCTCTTCCTTCTTGATTCATGTACAAAACAACGCCTTTACCTGCCTGTTCAACCAACTCCATAGCAGCATGCAATTGCGGACCACAGTCACATCTGCAGGAGCCAAAAATATCTCCAGTAGCACATGAGGAATGTACTCGAACTAGGATGGGCTCATCTTTTTCCCAAGTTCCTTTGATCAAGGCCAAATGAATTTCTTGCGTATTGGTCTGCCGGTAGGCAATCAAATCAAAATTCCCCCAAACTGTGGGCATGTCTACACCTATCTCTTTGGTGATTAAAGACTCTTTTCTCAAGCGATATGCAATCAAATCTTTAATCGATACCAGCTTCAATTGGAACTTCTCACGCACCTTGAACAAATCATCTAAACGAGCCATCGTACCATCCTCATTCATGATCTCCACCAATACCCCTGCAGGTTGAAGCCCTGCCAGTCTTGAAAAATCAATCGCTGCTTCGGTATGACCTGCTCTCCGCAATACTCCTCCTCTTTTCGCTTTGAGGGGAAAAATATGACCAGGCTTGCCCAATTCATTGGGATGGATGCGATCATCCACCAAGGCTTTAATGGTTTTTGCTCGGTCTGAGGCAGATATTCCAGTGGTACAACCATGTCCAATTAGGTCCACAGACACCGTAAAGGGGGTTTCAAATACTGCAGTATTATTCCCCACCATTAGGTCCAAGCCTAGTTGTTCGCAGCGATCCTCAATCAGAGGAGCACAGATTAAACCTCTTCCATGGGTAGCCATGAAATTGATGATTTCGGGTGTAACTTTTTCCGCTGCACACACAAAATCTCCTTCATTTTCACGGTCCTCGTCATCTACAACGATGATGACTTCACCGTTTTTAATCGCCTCTATGGCATCTTCAATGGGATCCAGGGTGTAATTTTCCACAAGTTGGGTGTTAAAAAGAAGGTTTAGAATACAAATGTAGCCTCTTTGTCTACAAAACCGGAAGCGGCCAAAGAAAGTTTGGAATTAACCAATCACAATTCCTAGTTCCTTGTCAATCTTGAGCTTAAATTTCTTAAGTTCCAAATACACTTCAAGCAATTCACTCACCTTATCTTCAGCCAGTTGAAGCTGCTCAGCTTCTTTAATTTTAACCATAGCCTCTTCCATCATTTTTTGAAGAAGACGACGCTTCAGCCTTAAAATTGATTTAAAGGCTGTATTTGCCAAATCATCTGATTCTAACTGTATAAAAATCTGAAATTTATCTTTCCAATGAGCGGATACCTCATGTCTTTGCGTAATCATTGCGATTGCTTCTTGCCGAATTTCTGCATCCGAATGGCTCAAAAACAGCTCATCTGTTGGCACTTGACCAGAGGTAATCTGCACTCTATAGAGTTGAAGCATTTTTTGGTAGACAGGTGTCTGGAAACTTACTTCCTCAATTTCGGAAAGGATATACTGACAGAAGTGAAGTTCCTGCACATCCAATTTATGTCCACCATAATTTAGCAGCAGACGAAGCATCTCGCGCTCCTGAAGCAATAGGGTATCTTCCGCACTAGCCTCCATTTGGGCTGGTAAAAGTTGGTCGATGCTATCTTCAACTGCCTTTTCCTCCTTGGCTCGCTCAAACTGTTCCTTTTGAGCTTTTATAAGAATTTTATTGAGCTCGGCATGTAAAATTTCTTCTTCAATACTCAAAAGTCCCGATGCTTCTTTCGCGTACACCGAACGGATAATTGGATCGGGAATTTTGCTGATACTTTGTACTACCTCACGGATGATCCCTGCCTTACGAATGGGATCCTTATCGATTTCTTCTTGATAAAGGCTGATTTTGAATCCAATGAAATCCCGACTATTTTCTTTCAGGTAATCCTGGAATGCTTGAGTCCCTACCTTCCTGGAGTAGCTATCAGGATCTTCCCCATCAGGGAACACCACAGCCTTGACATTGAGTCCTCCTTCCAACAATAGATCTATTCCTCGCAAAGAAGCTTTGATACCTGCCGAATCTCCGTCATAGAGGACCGTCACTTGGTTGGTAAATCGTCTGATCAACTTGATCTGCCCTTCAGTAAGTGAGGTTCCCGATGAGGCCACTACATTTTCAATACCCGAAAGGTGAAGTGAAACTACGTCAGTGTAGCCTTCGACCAAGTAACAGTTGTCCTGATCCCGAATGGCTTTTTTGGCTTGAAACATCCCATAGAGCACATCACTTTTGTGGTAAATGGGGGTTTCAGGGGAATTGATGTATTTGGGTTGATTTTTATCCTTAGTTAGGATGCGGGCCCCAAAACCGATGGACTTGCCACTGACATTATGAATGGTAAAGGTGACGCGATTTCGAAATCGGTCGTAAAGGCGCTCTGCTTCTCCCTCTTTCTGTAAAATCAAACCTACTTTCAAGAGAATTTCTTCTTGGTAGCCCGCCGATTTGGCTGCTTTTAAGAAATGGTCCCAGCCATCCAAGGCATAGCCCAGATCAAATTTTTGGATGATTTGAGGGGTAAATCCTCGCTCTTTGAAGTAACTTAGTCCTATAGACTTTCCTTCGTCTGTTTCTAGGTTTTTTACAAAAAAATCCTTGGCGAAATTTACTGCAATAAAGAGACTTTCCCGCTCATTCTGTTCAAGGTTTTGTTCAGGGCTCAGGTTTGCTTCTTCCTCCACCTCAATACCGTACTTTCCAGCGAGCTGGCGAATCGCTTCCTGGAAACCGATGCCCTCAATATCCATGACAAATTGGATGGGATCACCTGCTTTCCCACAGCCAAAGCACTTGTAAATTTGTTTGGCTGGTGAAAGGGAAAAAGAGGGTGTTTTTTCCCCATGAAAAGGGCAACATGCCCATAAGTTTTGTCCCTTTTTTTTCAAGGGTACATAATCCCCAATCACCTCGACAATGTCAATGCGTTCTTTTACTTTATCGGTAGTGATTTTACTAATGGACATAAGAAGGATTCGGTAGGCAAAGTTAAGGAACCGACGGGAAATCGATACCGCTTTCACCAGAAGAAAATCAGTGGTTTGAGGGGGTGAAAATGATCGCTCAGGTTTTTCTAAGACACATTCTTGACCTAACTTGCAAAAAAATTACAAATGCAATGCAATTGACTCCAGAATTGTTGAAAAAATCCCTTTCTAAAGTTCAGGACCCAGACATTAAGCGGGACTTGGTTTCTTTAGGAATGATTCAAGGGATCGAAATAGAAGGCAAAAAGGTCCGATTTACTGTAGTTCTCACGACCCCTGCATGTCCTTTGAAGGAAGTCATCAAAAATAATTGCTTAGAAGTATTGGAAGCAGACTTTGGAAATGGGTACAGCTGGGATATTTTTATGAGCTCTCAAGTCACCACTGTAAGAGATGCGGCACCTGTGCTTCCTCAAGTAAAAAATATTATTGCTATTGCTTCTGGAAAAGGAGGCGTCGGCAAATCCACCACCTCGGTGAACCTTGCGGTTGCGCTCGCAGAGCTGGGTGCGAAAGTAGGCTTGATTGATGCGGATATATCAGGTCCTTCGATTCCCACCATGTTTAATGTGGAAGGAGAGCAGCCAGCGGTTAAAAAAGAGGGCGAAAAAAATATCATCGTGCCCATTACCCAATATGGTGTAAAGATGATGTCTATTGGATTTTTGACACCAACAGATAGCGCTGTGGTATGGAGAGGGCCGATGGCAAGCTCTGCATTGCGCCAATTCATTGCGGATGTGGAATGGGGGGAACTGGATTACTTGCTCATCGACTTACCTCCTGGTACCTCAGACATCCATTTGACTCTAGTCCAAACCGTGCCTGTCACGGGAGCAGTCATCGTGACCACGCCGCAGAAAGTAGCACTTGCAGATGCAACGAAGGGATTGAGTATGTTTCGACAGGCTCAAATTAATGTTCCCATCTTAGGTGTTGTAGAAAATATGGCTTATTTTACGCCTGAAGAACTGCCAAACCACAAGTACTATTTGTTTGGCAAGGATGGAGGGAAAAAGTTGGCGGAAAAATACGAGGTGCCTTTCCTTGGAGAGATTCCGATTGTTCAAAGCATACGAGAAAGCGGAGATTCTGGCTATCCGGCGGTATTGAAATCGGGCCCTACTCAGGAAGCTTACCTAAAGCTCGCAGAAGAAGTAGCTCGTCAGATTGCAATTCGCAATTCTTCTTTCGAGAAAACAGAATTAGTAGAAATTAAACTTTAAACAACGCTCATGGAAGCTGTATTGAGAGAGAAAATTGAATTCGCATTAGATACGATCCGCCCCTATTTGGAAGCAGATGGAGGAAATGTACGTGTTGTAGAGCTCACTGATGATTTTGTTTTAAAAATTGAAATGCTAGGCAATTGTGGCTCTTGCCCGATGTCGTCTATGACCCTTAAAGCAGGTGTAGAGGAAGCTATTTTGAGAGCAATTCCCGAAATCAAACGGGTAGAAGCAGTAAATCTAACCGTGGCTTGACCATCTGCTACATGAAAAACCAAAACCAATTTGCCAGGAAACCACTGTTTCTTGCGATTTTATTTTTTGTAAGTTCCTTCACTGTATTTGGGCAAGGGATTACACTTCAGGAGTATTCTTCTGGAACAATCAGCCATTCTGGCACTGGTCATAATGAAAAATGCGGTCATACCTTTTTAGAAGCCCAACAGGAAAAAGAGTTAGGGGTATTTGGGTCGAAAGTTTTCTTTGAAGATTGGATTACCAAAAAGATCGTTGAGAGAAAAAGCAAGCCACAGATTATGAAGGTTCAGGCAGAACCGCGAGTGATCCCAGTGGTGGTTCATGTCCTTCACAATGGAACAGCTATTGGGGTCGAAGCAAACATCTCAGATGCGCAGATTCTCTCGCAAATTCGAGTACTAAATGAGGATTTTCGAAGAAAAAATGCAGATGCTATCCGCACCCCTGCTGAGTTTCTTCCTGTAGCAGCAGATGCAAATATCGAATTTATCTTAGCCAAACAAGATCCAAATGGACTTCCCACTACAGGAATCGTTCGGAAACAAGGACCGAAGACCGTTTATGCGCCAGAAGACGCAACCCTAATCGGAGAAACCTCCCAATGGAATCCAGAAGAATACCTCAATATTTGGGTGGTTCCTTTGGTGTCTCCTTTCTTAGGTTATGCTACTTTTCCCACCTCCAACCTACCAGGACTTAATTTCACCCCATCGTCGGCAATTCGTGATGGGGTAACTGTTGATTACCTCTTTTTTGGAACTGGACCCGGCACAGCTGCCAATACCAATGGTAGAACCACTACCCATGAAGTAGGGCACTACCTTGGCTTACGTCACATTTGGGGTGATGGAGGCTGCGAAGTAGATGATTTTGTCCTCGATACGCCAAATCAAGACAATCCCAACAATTCCATTTGCAATGACAACCCTAGCCGGTTTTCGTGTGGCAACAACAACATGATCCAGAATTACATGGATTACACGCCAGATCCCTGCATGAACCTATTTACAAAGGGCCAGGTAGAACGATTTGATGTAGTGTTGGCTAATAGCCCTCGAAGAGCATCGCTGGTTAACAGTCGTGGGACCAAAGAACCAGTCCTTACCACTAGAGATGTGTCATTGTTAAGGGTGGTAGCCCCTTCAGACGCGTTGTGCCAGCCAAGTATCTCTCCTCAGTTAGAAATTCAAAACAGAGGTGGCGAATTAGTCACTTCGGTACGTATTGAATTTAGATGGAACGGAAACTTGATTGAAAACAAACTGTTTACAACCAACCTAAAATCTTCAGAGAAAACAACGATAAGCTTTGGAAGCTTCGATACAAAAGGACAGGAAAGTGAATTTTCTTTTACAATTGTTCAGGTAAATAACCTAGCCGACTTGGTTACTTCAAACAATACGTTAATCACTAAACCTGTTCAGCAAGGGCAGCTTACGCTTCCTTATTCAGTTTCATTGACAACCCTCCCTTCTACCTGGATCATTGGCAATCCGGACCAGTCCCTGACTTGGGAAAAAACCACTCTTACCATCGATGGAAGTGCTCAACCAGCCCTATTCATTCGCCATTATGAATACGAGGCCCAGGGTCAGCTGGACTACTTTATTTCTCCGCAAATTGATCTTAGCAAGTATCCAAATGCCCAATTGGTATTTGAAGTTGCCCATGCACCCTACAATCAAGCAGGATTCCAAGATGAATTGCTTGTGGCTATAGCTCCAGATTGTAGCCAAGATTTTGACATCATCACACCTCCTTACAAAAAGAGCGGAACTCGATTGCAAACTTCCGATGCTACTGTAGAAGAGTTTATCCCAACCAATGCTACCCAATTTAGAACGGAGCTAGTCAACCTCAATAAATTCAAGGATTTGGGTAAGATTCGCGTGGCCTTGGTAACTAAAAATGCATTTGGTAACAATATTTTCCTTCGAAATATTCGAGTGATACCGACTGAAGAATTCAAGTATGATTTGAAGATTGAAGATGTAATCGCACCTAGTCCTATCAGTGCTGGAACAAATGCACAAGAAATAGTTCGGATTACCAATACTGGGAATCTTCCGGTAACTAAATTTTTGTTTTCAAGAAATACCAACAATTCAGGTAACCGGATCTACGTGGGTTCAGGCGCATCCATTTCACCTGGGCAATCCATCAATGTGACTTTAGCTAAATCCACTGCTGTAGGAAAGAATAACTTGAAGTTTGGGATATCTGAACCAAATTTCGATCAAAATATTCCTGCAGTACCACAGACGAATTGGTACAACATTGAGAACATCGGAAGATTGGAAGTGCCTTGGAGACAAAATTTCAATAGCAGCACCGAGCTAAGTCCTTGGCTTAGCATCAATCCAGAAAGTGATCAAAATGCCTGGCAAGTGACTGCAGTGACGGGTGCGACAGGTCCAAATAATGTAGCTCGCCTAGAAGGTGTAAGCAATGGGAATTCCTACTGGATGGGTACCCCTATTTTCGATTTGTCCGTAAGTCGCCAAGCCAGCGTTTTCTTTGATGTCGCCGCAGGATCAGTGAACCCAGGTACTACATTGTATTTACTCGCTAGTACAAATCAAGGAGAATCCTACAAGGTAATTTGGTCAGAAGCAGGAACGGCTCTTTCTACAGTAAGCACAGGAAACGCCAACCCATCGAGTGCGGGTGATTACGAACGGAAATATGTGAACCTTACTGAATTTGCCGGAGAAGGCAAAAAAGAAATTCGATTAGCTTTTGCACTGGATGTAATTGGGAATCAAAATGCTCCTGTTTACTTGGACAACCTGGAGCTTTTCTTGAGTGCAAATCCAGACCCAGTAATTCCAGCTGAGCGAAACACGATTATCTATCCAAACCCTGCTACTGATTATGTAAATATTGCCTTCAATCTCCCGAAGCGGGAAAATGTAAGCATACAGATCATCTCAGCAACTGGAGCCTTGGTACGGGAACTAACCTTCCCAAATACTTTGAACCAAACTTATACGTTTAGTAGAGAGATGTTTACTGCAGGCCTTTATGTGTTCAAAATCAATAGCTCAAGCTTACAAGAAATTAAGCGAGTGCTAATCCAATGATAAAAAGTAAGCCGAAAGGTATCTTCCGGGTTACTTTTTTCAATATTATCTTTATTCTTGAATTTTGTTCTAGGAATCAAGGCCTCAAAATTTTGCTCGGCGCTATCTTTATACCATGCAAACACTCCTTCCACAACTAAAAAAAGTCGGGCTACATGTGCTCCTGATTGCAGGAATTTCAATTACTCTCGGCTTTATTTTTTTAAAAATTTATCTCCCTTTTTACACCAATCATGGAGAAACTGTATCTGTACCCGATCTCACTGGAATGACTTATGAACAAGCCGAGGAGCTATTGAAAAGTGCTTCGCTGCAATACGAGATCTCTCCAGATTCTGGATTTAGTGGGGAAAAAGCTCCACTTTCTATTTTAAAACAACTCCCTGAAGCCAATGCTTTGGTCAAAAAAGATCGAAAGATATTTTTAACCCTGAATGCCCGAAATGCTCCAATCCTTAAGATGCCAAGCTTGATCAACATGCCCTTGAAGAATGTGCAAGAAATCTTGGCTAACATAGGATTGCAACGAGGAGACATTATCTATGTTCCTGACATCGGAATAAATGTGGTCTTGGAACAACGCTACAAAGGTGCACCTATCCGTGAAGGAGCAGAAATTGCCAAAGGATCAAAAATTGATTTGGTGGTTGGGGATGGCATGGGCAATCAATTGTTAAGCGCTCCTAATTTTGTAGGATTGGAAGAAGAAGAAGCTGAATTCTTAGCCATCGGTTCGGGGTTACGCGTAGGGAGAAAAATCTACAACAAAACCGACTCCATTGCTCCTGGAAGAGTCTATTTACAAAGTCCCTCTGTGGGTTCTGGACTTAAATCAGGGGATGTGATTGATCTTTGGATTTCCAAAAATTAAAACATTGAAGCCAAGCTGGTTATTTTCCTCCTTTCTGTTTTTCTCTTTGATGAGTCAAGGAGGGCCTAGCCTAGCACAGTTTGTTACTTTTGGACCATTACATCAACCCTCAAAAAACTCAATTGAGGATTATGCTGCCCAATCAAGGAAGACAAACTCAGCTACCCTCCCCTTCTGGGACGATTTTTCGAATGGCATTCAAACAAGCAAATGGGACGCAAAAGGAGCATCTTACACCGAGACCATCGGAAATAAAGCACCTTCCATCGGCATGGTGCTATTCAATGGCGTGGATGAAGCTGGCAAATCCTACTCCTTGCAAGAAAAAGACCAAGGTGAGGGTGATTACCTGAGCAGTATCCCTATCGATTTAAGCAGAATTCCAGCGGTTCAGCAGTCTTCAGTATACCTTAGCTTTTTTTGGCAAGCAGGTGGCAAAGCTGAAGTTCCCGACAGCAACGATCGACTCAGCTTACAAATCTTAAGTCCTGACAATACCTGGCTTACAGTTTGGGAAAAAAAAGGCGGTTCCACACTAGATCGAACCCGATTCACTCAAGAAGCCCTTGCCATCCGTCCCGAATGGCAGCATGCCAACTTTCAGTTTCGTTTTTTTTCAAATGGAAGACAAAGTGGACCATTTGATTCTTGGCTTTTGGATTATGTGTACTTGAATTCGAAGCGAAGTGGTACAGACCTTGCTTATCCCGACCGAGCCCTTACCCAAAGAACGACAGTTCGTCTTGGAGACTTTGGTGCCTACCCTTGGGAACTCTTACAAAAAAATCAAAAGGGGAAATGGTCTACTGCCAAAAGTGAGTTTCAAAATCTTGAGAATCGGTTTAAGGCCATGGAATACTCCGTTACGCTTCGTGACAGTAGTGGGGTAGCCTTGCTTCCGATCAATAGTACAACACCCTTCAATCCTGTTCCTAATGCTTTAGAAAGAAGAACGATTGTGAGCAAGTCCTTTTCAGAAATTCCCATCCCTTCCAAACCTGGTGAGGTGAATTTTGAAATTGAATTGGTCACCGGAGACGGGCTACTCACCGCAATAAATGGAAATGACACCACTCGCTTTGTAGAGGTAGATTTCCGGGACAATGACAAAGTAAGCACCCGCTTCGCACTTCGCGATTATTTTGCATACGATCAGGGTGTTGCAGACTATACGGCAGGGATTAATCAGCGTTCGGGTCAACTCGCAGTAAAATATACGACACCTGAAGCAGTCTTTTTGAAAGGGATATCTATTGACTTTTCCAATGCTGGACAAGTCAACCAGGTATTGGATTTGGTGGTATGGTCTGATCTTGACAAGAAGCCGCTTTATTCTAGGGAAGTAACCATCCCTGCCAAGGGTCCTAGACAAGAGATTCATTATTTCCCCTTGGAGGAATCCATCCCTGTTTCTGGAACCTTTTATGTGGGATTTACCCAGTTTACCAACGATTTTCTACAAGTAGGACTTGACAAGAGTACTAACTTTGGGGATCGCATCTTTTACAATGTTGGTGGAGAATGGGTTCAAAACACCGAAGTCAGTGGCTCCTTACTTATTCGCCCACATATCAGTTTGACTGGAAAATCAACTGGAGCTATTGAATCTACCACCTCAGTTCGAATCTACCCTAATCCTACAGTCAATGAAGTTCAGGTAGAAGGAGTATTTTCCAATTTGCAGGTAGTTGATTCCTTTGGAAGAGAAGTATTCCCAACACGCTTACCCTCATCTAAGGGAGAAACCCTTAATTTTAAGAACCAAAACCCTGGATTATACCTGATATATGTTCAGGGCAACGCAGGTTCACAATCCTATCGAATTTTAGTGAAAAAATAATATGGAAGACATTACTGTAAACGAACTAAAGGAAAGATTAACAAAGGGAGAAAAATTTCACTTTTTCGATGTTCGCGAAGAGTGGGAGTACGAAGAGGATAATCTTGGTGCAAACAACATTCCTTTGGGAGAACTTGCGCACCAATTGGAGCAGTACGAAAATATCAAACACGAGGAAATAGTCGTACACTGCAGATCTGGAGCTCGCAGTGGGAATGCAAAGAAGTACATGGAGACCAAAGGCTTTACCAAGGTTCGAAATGTCCTCGGTGGCATTCTTGCTTACCGTGCCTTGAAAGATTAATGTGTAAGGAATTGTACTAAGTACAAGGTAAAAAGACGATTAGAACCAAGAACCAAGAGATTAGATTTACTATTCTGCTCCCATCAAACTCCTGCTAATAAGGAGTAGATTCATCTCGGCTCTTGTGTCTTGTCTCTTGCCTCTAAAGTATCCTGGTACTTAGTACTTTGTACAAATTTAATTCGTCTGAAAGGGCTGAGGGGAGAAACAGAGTACAAAAATTAAAAGTGCTAGCCAGCCCAAAACCTTTCTTTTGGTATCCACAGGGATGCTACCCGTCACTTCAGGATGGCGTATTCCCATGACTCTTCCAAGTAAAAAGGCAAAAAACAACCAACCTTGATAACCCTCCAAGCTAGGTTGAAAGAAGGAAATTAAGTATTGACCTGCAGCAAGTAAAAGCACTAGCGTAATTCGATTGATCTGCGAAAGGTCAGACTTTGATAGACAGAGGTATAAAAAGCCAAGGTAAAGGGGAATTCGAATCACAAGTTCCTCCAAGGGAAATGAAGGCCGAATCACTCCCATGCCTGCATAAGCAAGGAATACTACAAAGACGATTAATGAAATCAGTGCATGCCTTTTTGGAAACAAACCAAATAGGACATGTCCTCCATCCAATTGCCCGATGGGCAAAAGGTTGAGTGCCGTAAAGAATAGCGCCAAATACCCCGCAAATAAATAGGGGAAGTGAATCAATTCCGACATGGCGGGCAGACGCCCAGGATCAGCGAGCAATTCACCTAAACCCCAAAATAATAAGTTATTTCCGAGTTCAAACTCCATCACTTCTTCTCCAAATCCTTGGAAATTGGGATCTGCATACTCCGGATGAATTTCATAGAGGTAATTTGCCGGAGGCAAGGTCACAAATCCATAGATCAAAATGCCTAGCGCGAATGCAAATCCAGCCAAGGGTCCAGCGATGCCGATATCAAAGTATTTTTTACGGCTGTTGATCCTCCCCTTCATCTGGATCACTGCGCCAAAGGTACCCAGGGAAGGGCTCCCCAAAAATCCCAGCCAAGCGGGAATAAAATACGGTAGACTACAGCGTACTCTGTGGTAGATGGAGGTGAATAGGTGCCCCAACTCATGGATGAGAAGGATGCCTAT
>JACCDK010594372.1_pt1 | contig 73295 bp, 81 predicted proteins | sample 7445871 | NCBI WGS metagenome assembly JACCDK01 (sample SAMN15323436, study PRJNA562643) | freshwater metagenome | isolation source: river surface water | place: USA:Blue River Watershed | collected 2017-08-15 | reverse complement strand
TCAAGAAGACAACGAATAACCGGATGGAATTGATGGCGGCATGTGTTGCATTGGAAGCATTGAAAATACCTGGTAGTAAAGTCACCCTCGTCTCCGATTCAAAATACGTGACAGAAGCTATCAATAAAAAATGGATCTATGGTTGGATTCGTAAAAATTGGAAGGATGTTAAAAACCCCGACCTCTGGCAGCGATTTTATAAAGTATTTCAACAGCATCAAGTAAGCATGCAATGGATTAAAGGCCATAATGCCCATCCAGAGAATGAACGTTGCGATGTTTTAGCTACTTATGCGGCCGATAATGGCCCATGGGATACAGATGCTTGGTTTGAGAACAACCAGGCTTAATGCGTCTTAAAATCTTCGTTAAGGTAGTGCTCTACATAGTCGCTTACCCCTGCTTCGAGACTGTGTAATTCTTTCGTATAACCGGCATCCCACATCTTTTGCATATCCGCTTCTGTGAAGTATTGATATTTATCGCGAATATCTAGAGGAGTGTCCATATATTCAATTCGTGGTTCTAAATTCAATGTGCTGAAAATAGCCTCTACTAAAGCCTTGAACGTACGTGCTTTGCCGGAGCCTAGATTGTATATCGAAGAGCTAGGTTGCTTTTCTAATAAGAACAAGATAATACTTGCGACATCCTTTACATAAACAAAATCTCTCAATTGCTCTCCGTCACGATAGTTCGGGTTATGCGAACGGAATAATTTTACCTCTCCTTTTTCTTTAATTTGTTTGAAGGCGTGAAAAATTACACTAGCCATTCTTCCTTTATGGTATTCATTCGGACCATAAACATTAAAGAATTTCAGTCCAGCCCAAAAGGGTGGTTGCACGTCTTGTTCCAAAACCCATTGGTCAAAATGTTGTTTCGACCAACCATATGGATTTAATGGTTGCAGTTGATTGATTAAACTTGTATCATCCTTATAGCCAAATTCTCCGTTACCATAGGTTGCTGCTGAAGAGGCATAAATGAAAGGGACTTGATGCGCAACAGCTAGATGCCACATCTTCTTAGAGAAATCAACATTTAGTTCATTAAAAACAGCTTCGTCAAATAGAGTAGTGTCTGTCTTCGCACCGAGATGTATGATTGCGCTAATCGGGAAGGGCGCCTTTTCGAAATCAGTAAAGAATGATTTTCTATTCATTAAGCGTGCATAACGCTTTCCTTTAAAATTTGCTTCTTTACTTGGGTAGCAAGCGCTGCCATCTGTATTAGTGAACGCATCTACCAACACAATATCTTCACGACCTGTGGCGTTTAATTCTGCTAGTAAATAGCTGCTTATAAAGCCCGCTGCTCCCGTTAAAATAATCATCCCTGTTTTTTTACAAAAATAAGACGCATTTCCTTAAAATTACGAGTGATTTTGACTTACTTTTTTATACATTTGCTTTTCGATGTACGAAATTAAGTTACCCCAGTTTGAAGGACCTTTTGATTTGTTGCTCTTCTTTATTGAACGCGACGAATTGGAAATTCATGATATTCCTGTTGCGAAAATCACGGGCGACTTTTTAGATTTTATCCATCACTTAGAAGCACTAAACATTGAGGTTGCTTCCGACTTTATTCTTTTCGCTGCCACTTTGATGCGTATTAAAGTAAAGATGTTGTTACCGCGTAAGGAAAAAGATGAACACGGCAATGATATTGATCCTCGTACAGAATTAGTGCAGAAATTACTTGAATACAAACGATTCAAAGAAACCTTGCCTACCTTACAAACCTTGGAGGATATTAGAAGTAAGCAAGTAGAGCGTGGTAATTTAAAATCGGAATTGGCGCATATTGCAGAGACATTTAACACGGAGCACGAAATACATTCGTTGACATTATTTAAACTGTTAAAGTCTTTCGATCGTGTAATGACTCGTTTTGCTAATCAACCGAAAGAAGTACAACATACCGTAGTTCGTTATAATTATACGCTAGAAGATTCTAAAGTTTATTTGCAAACGCTAACTAGAAACAAAAAGGAGGTTCCTTTCGAAGAAATCTTTGAAATTTGTAAAGATCGAATACATGCGGTCTTTTTATTCTTGGCTATGTTAGAGCTTGTACAATTGGCTGTATTGAAATTGAATTTAGGAGGAGGCATGAACAGCTTTTCTGTGTCTACCACAGCCGCACCTTTAGCAAACGATTAATTTTATTCAGATCTTACTTGAAATAAAAAGAGCCACTACTCTGCGAATAGTGGCTCTTTTCTTATGTAGTAAATTTATTACTTAACAATTACACCAGAAGCAGTAAAGCCAGTTTTGATTTTAACTTCCTTAATCGCGGCAATTTCTTCAGCACTTGCGTTATTGTCTTTTGCTAGGTGCTTTTGCTTTTCGATTGAAATGGTATCAGTGAAACCAACACCATTAACAGTCATTGTTTTGCCCATTGCATCCTTTGGAATAGTGATTTCATCACCTTCAGCTGTACGGAACATTACTTTAACAGAATTACCATTCTTTAATTTGAAATCTGCCCAACATCCTGCAGCTTGACAAACATTCTCAATGGTACCTGTAACCACGCCATTGAATTCTTTACCTGAACGTACATATGCGTCCATGCTATCTGGAGTGATTGCGCCTTTATCTTCAAAGGCAACACCATAGGTTGTGCTAGCTACTTCGTTAGTTGTGGCTGATTCGTTATTACTTGCAGCGTTGTTATCACAAGATGCCAGGGTAACGCAAGTTCCAAAAAGGAGAGAAGCAATTAGAGTTTTGTTCATGTTTATTTTTTTTTGAATTGATTTAGAAAAACAAATGTACGAGATAATTTGCAATGAAAAAAACAGCAAATAGGACACTCGCAAATCCATTCAGGGTAAAGAATGCTAAATTTACTTTACTCAAATCTTTTGGCTTTACAATGAGATGTTGATACGTTAAGAGGCTAACGAAAACAGCTAGTCCGATCCAATAGAAAATTCCAAGAGGAATAATGTTTTGTTGTAAATGTGCCGCATATAGAAAACTTAAAGGCACCAACGTATGCACGATACTCGATAAAATCAAACTGTTTTTAGTGCCAAGTAGCACAGGGATTGAATGTAAAGATTGCGACTTGTCGAATTCTTCATCTTGTAATGCATAAATGATATCGAAGCCTGCTACCCAACATAAAACGCCAATGCCATAACTAACGGGTAGCATCGAGAAATTTGGAGAGAAAGCAAGATAAGCACCTACCGGAGCAAGACTTAATCCTAAGCCTAAAATAAAGTGACAAAGAAAAGTGAAACGTTTCGTTAAGCTATAACCCAATATTACGAGTAAGGCAACAGGACTTAGGAATAAGCAGGTTCTATTAATTAAGCCTGCGCAGACAATAAATAAAACAACACAGCATAAGATAAACAGTACGGCATTTTTCTCCGAAATAATACCGCTTGGTATTTCACGTGTAATAGTGCGAGGGTTTGCTTTGTCAATTTTTCGATCTATGTAACGATTGAACGCCATAGCTGCACTTCTTCCAAATACCATACAACCTAATGCCGCAAGACCAATCACGATTGTTTGGTTTAAGGTTAATTCAGTATTGTTTTGGTAACCAAGTATACCTCCAATAATTGCGAAGGGTAAGGCAAATAAGGTGTGAGAAAATTTTATTAATGATAAGTAAGACTTTGCTTTCAAACCTAGCTATTTAAGGTGGTAGTGTATTCGTTGATCGTTGGGTGTAATAAATCTTTTTCAGAAATAATCGCATCCTTCAAGTCCATATTCCAATCGATATTTAAAATAGGACAGTTATAGGCAAGGCCGCCTTCAGCGTCTTTTTTATAGTAATTGTCGCATTTATAAAAGAACTCCGCTTCGTCACTTAAAACGGCATATCCATGCGCAAATCCTCTCGGAACAAACAATTGTATTTTGTTTTCTGCACTCAGAATAATACTATAGTGCTTACCATAAGTTGCTGAGTCTGGTCTTAGGTCGACAGCAACATCTAATACAGTTCCCGCAATTGCAGAAACTAATTTAGCTTGAGCGAATTCTCCTTTTTGGAAATGCAATCCTCTTAAGACATTTTTTGTCGACTTCGCTTGATTGTCTTGTACGAAGTGGACAGGTCTGCCATATAGTTCTGCAAATTTTGCTTCATTGAATTTTTCAAAAAAATAACCTCGATCATCCAAAAAAAGAGTAGGGTGAATGACAACCAGTCCTTCTATAGGCGTACGTTCAATGCGCATTATTTAGTTGGTTTGTTTTAAAAGATTCTTTAGGATCAATGCAAGCGTAACTACTCCTGTAGCTTTGATGGTGAATCCTTCAATTACACGGTTCCAATCTGTAGGAGTTTTTGTGGCGGTTGTCTTGTTTTCTGTTTTAAAAGGAACAAATATTTTTGAACCTGCGTGTACCTTAGGGAATTTGTTAAAAAGTAAGAAGTTGGCTGTCTTTCTAATTCTTCCATTTGCCTCAATAACAACTAGTTTGCTGCGTTGTGCATTTTTATCAAAACCTCCAATGTAGTTGTTGATATAGTATTTAGCAGTTCTATTTTTTACGAAAGGCGTATTGATTTTTCCTAAGGTGTCAATGCCACTATAGGCTACAGCTCCGAAAACTGTGATGATTTCATTCATCTTCGGAACGTTAATGGAGTCGCCATCTTTTATAACGTAATTGAATTCTGATTTCGGTTTATTAAGTGCTTTCTTTAAATCTAAAATAACGATTCCTGCATTATCTTCTGTTCTATTTAACTTGGCGCCAATCGTAAATGCATAAGGCGTTAAACCTCCTGCACGTGTAATGAGGTCCATGATTTTTTCATTGTTATTGGTAATCACATAAGTGCCCGGATATTTTACCTCTCCTGAAATTTTTACAAACTGAGGTTTGTTTGCGCCAGGCAATTTTCTAACAAAAACTTCATCAAACGGTTCAAGGATAAAATTCTCTGATTCCTTGTCTATACTTAAATCTTTGCCAATCGCTACGGTTTTAATAATAGCTTTTATGGTTGGACGAGCCCCTTCTCTATTTATTCTCGCAATTTCAATACGATTATTAGCAGCTTCCATATCCAAACCACCCGCAAAGTATATAAGGTCCTTTAAGGTGAGTTTTGTTCCATAATCAAATACACCAGGCTTTCTTACATTGCCACTAATGCGCACTGTTAATGAGTCGAAAAACTTGTCCTTATTAAAGATGATAATCTCATCATACGGTAACAATAATAAATTCGATGCAGTTTTAGGATTGGTGATAATTGAATCTACATTGAAACGGTAGTACATACGAGTGAGATCTTCTTCATAACGTAATAAATAACCTGTTGTCGTAAAAGAACGGTCAATTAAGCCACCTGCTTGTTCTATTAAGTTGGAGATATGTGTGTTTTCAGTGATCTCATATTTGTCTGGTACATTTACGGCCCCTTTGATAATAGCGAAGTTACTCATCTGCGTATTGATTCCTCTTACACTAATAATATCTCCATCTCTTAAAGGACTAGCCTTGGTCGTATTGTTTAAATCAATTTCTTCTAAGGTAACTTTGTTATTCTGGAATCTCGTTATTTGTATGGATGACTTAAACGCGTTTGCCTTTAAACCCCCACAAAAACTTAAGAGCTCTGTCAACTCATCTTCTGGCTTTAATTCATATTTTCCTGGACGCTTCACTTCACCTTTAATCGTAACCACTTTATTTAAATTAGGAACCACGATATAATCATTGTCCATCAAGTAAAATTCACCAGTAGAAGTTGGGTTAATCAAGAAATCATACAAATCAAGTTGTTTAATCACTTTGCCATTACGCTTCACGTAAATATTTCTAACGGAACCGATAGAGTCTGGCCCATTGGCTGCCGCAAGAGCATTGAAAGCACTATTAATGGCCGATATGTTATAAGTGCCTGGGTTTTTAACTTCTCCTACAATATGAATAGTGATAGTTCTAGAATAATTTAAACGAATGGCAATTCGCGCTGCATTTAAATCATAAGAAGATCCAAATCTTTTGGTAATAACTGATTGTGCCTCTTTGAATGTAAGTCCTTTTAAGAAAATACGGCCTACGATATTGGGTTGAATAAATCCGTCTTCGTCAATTCTGTAAACCTCATTCAATTCACTGTTTCCCCAAATGGAAATATTTAATTCGTCACCGGCTTCTAAAACATAGTTTTCTGGCGCCTTTCCGTTTGGTACTTTTTCAAAGAGTTGAATTTGGTTATTGTCGAAATAATCTTGCCCATAAACAGCATGACTTGGTTTAGGATTTGTTTTTTTTGCAGCATTAATGCTTTGCGGAGCACTGGTCTCTTGAGGCTCTACAGTGGTTTTTCCTACCATTTGCTTAAAAGAATCCGCTGCCGTATTGGTTACAATAGTTGAATTTTTATTGCTATTAGCCTGCTTAAGTGCCGCAAGCTTTTGTTCTAAATCATTTTGATTTAAAATACTGGTTCCGCCTTCACCGCCATTTTTTAAATAGGTAGCTAGGTCAGCAGTTGTTTGCGCTGTTGTAGTTTGATAAAAAACGTTTACAATAAGTAATAGTAATACGAATATTGTTTTCTTCATTATTTGCTATTTAATTCTCTGAAATAAGTAATAGTGCGCGCAAGTCCCTCTTCGAATTGTACCTGCGGATTGTAGTTTAATAAGTTAGTTGCCTTCGAGATATCGGCTAGGGAGTTTCTGATATCTCCATTACGTGTTTCACGATGTGAAGAGGCAAATTGTGTTCCTATCGTTTTTTGCATACTGTTAAACATATGCAGTACAGAATAGTTATAACCTGTTGCCACGTTAAATATTTGACCGAAAGCATCTTTGTTTTCACTTAACATTGCTTTGATGTTAATCTGAACTACATTTTCAACGAATGTAAAATCTCGGGTTTGTTGTCCGTCACCATCAATTATAGGGACTTCGTTGTTCAATAATTTATTGATGAATAATGGAATAACGGCCGCATAGGCACCATGCGGATTTTGACGCTGACCAAACACATTAAAATATCTAAAGCCAATTACAGGAAACTGGTATGTATCGTAGAAAATCTTGCCATATAGTTCGTTCGTGAATTTTGTAACAGCATAAGGCGAAAGAGGCTTTCCTATTTGTTCTTCTACTTTTGGTAGAATTGGACTATCGCCATAAACAGAGGACGAAGAAGCAAATACAAACTTCTTTACATTGCTATCGCGAGCGGCGATTAGCATGTTTAAAAAACCATCCACGTTCGCTTGATGTGTTGCGAGTGGATTTTTAATAGAACGTGGTACAGAACCTAAAGCTGCCTGGTGTGACACGTAGTCAATTCCTTCGCAGGCTTCCATACAGTTTTCAAAGACGCGGATGTCTTTTTCGTAAAACTCAAAATTCGGCGCGTTCAGATAAGGACTTAAATTTTCTTTGAAACCTGTTTCAAGGTTGTCAATCACACGAACCAAACCCGCATTGTTTTCCATTAAATATTGGACAAGGTGAGATCCTATAAATCCGGCTCCTCCGCTAATTAAAAATTTAAGAGAAGATAAATCTTTACCTGAATGAAAATTACTGTTTTCGTACATAAGTTATGGGCAACAAATTGTACGCTAAAATAGGCTTTTTGCCGCACAAATTCCTGCTTATTTCTTCGAGTTAACAGAAGATTTAACCTTGACTAGACTTATATCAAAAATAAGGCAGGCATTGGATGGAATTGGTCCTGATGAACGCTTGCCATATGCCAAACCTGAAGGTATATAAAGCTGCCCCTCTGCGCCTTCAGAAAAATAAAGTAATCCTTGGTCCCATCCCTTGATAACATTTCCTTTCCCAAGTATAAAATGAAAAGGTTCTGGATGTCCGAAACGTGCATCGGTATTGGAATCAAAAATAGTCCCATCTAATAATCGTCCCGTATAATTTACCCAAACGGTGTCTCCAGTTTTTGCTAGTGTCTCTATCCCTGCTTTGTTTACAAAGTACCTTAGCCCGTTAATAGTTCCTATGCTCTTTCTGTTCTTTTGTGCTAAGTACTTGTCTATCAAAATTGAATCCTGTAAGGCTTGGGCTTGAAATTCTGTTTTAGTCTTTAGCTCCCAATCTGATTTACTCATGAAATCAATTAAGGTGATATAAAACTTCATGTATTTTTTTGGACGAGCAAACTGTGGCATGTATTTTCCATAGAGTGAATCGCAGGAAATAAAAATTAATGCACTATCGCCTTTATGTAAAAAGCACAATTGTTCATTTAAATCATTTTTGAAGCCTGGCTTTTCAATGGTTAATTGTTGCATACCAAACTCCTTGTGTGTATCGAAAATGACAGTGTCTTTAAAGTTTTTTAAAATTAATTGGTAATAAATAATATCCCCTTGTTTAGGATGTATGCTGTCATTGCCCTTTTTTAAAAGGATTAATGTGTGCTTGTTTTTGCTAGATCCGCCTAAAAGAGATTTTCCCCATACTGCACTTGTTTGCAATAAGGGGAAAATAACTAAGGTGAAAATTAAAGTTCGTATCAAATACATTATTTAAAGTCGATCAATTCAACCTCAAAAATCATAGGTGAGTTAGCAGGAATACTAGGACTAGGAGAATTTTCTCCATAAGCTAGATTAGAAGGGATATAAAGCACAGCCTTTGCTCCTTTGTTCAAGTAAGAGAAACCAAAATCCCAACCTTGGATTACGTTGCCTTGCATTATGTTAAATGAAAACGGTTCTACGTGACCAAATTGAGGATCTACGTTCGAATCAAACTTTGTACCGTTCAATAACATACCTGTGTATGACGCAGTTACTTGCTGCCCAGGTTTTGGTGTTTCGCCCGAACCTGCTTTCAAAATTCTGTAATAAATACCTTCTTTTGTTTTAACAGCATCCGTGATATTATTGTCTTTGAAGTATTTTGTAAAGGCATCTTCTTGACCTTTAAAATCAACTAATTCAACGTCGAATACAAGGGTAGAGTAGGCAGGAATAGAACCTTGACCGCGATCACCATAGCCTAATGAAGAAGGCACGTAGATAGTTGCTTTCTCACCTTTCTTTAGAATAGAAAAGGCAATATCCCAACCTTTAATTACACGACCTTGACCTAATGGGAAAGTGAAAGGTTGAACATGATTAAAAGCAGAATCTACATTGGAATCGAATTTTTTACCATCTAAAAATTTGCCGGTATAATTTGCGGTGATGTTGTCTCCGTTATGCGCTTTTTCTCCAGTTGTAGCCTTAGTAATCACATAGTAAATACCTTCTGGCGATTTGATCGCATTAATCTTATTTGCCTTAAAATAGGCTTGTAATGCTGATTCTTCTCCAGCTTTTTTCTTTTCTGCCTGAATCTTTGCCTCCGCATCTAGTTTTGCAATCATTTCATTTGTAAAGGTTCTGAATACAATATTCATGAATTCTCCGTTTTCAAAACCTGGATGTGCTTGTCCTTTAGCGATTGAATCAATATTCGCTTTGATAACTGCGCTATCTCCATTTTTTAATTCATAAATAGCAGGTAGGATAAATGCATAGGGCCCGAAGGTTTGATTCGATAATACGTAATCTTTCATCACTCCAAAATCTTGCGCCTTACCGTCCTTCATAACGAGGATAATTTGCATATTGCATTTTGATCCTTCACTTAATGTTGCAGCATCTGCTGTATGATTTGGCATCGCCTTCAAGAAAAGTCCTTTTTTAACAGGCATAAAACCAGTAAAAGTAGTTGGAGCATCTATTGGGGAAGCTACTATCGTTTCTTGAGCTTTGCTATTCAAGCTCATTGATAAAACTAAAATCAAACTAAGTAATGCGAATTTTTTCATGCTATTATTGTTATTTGGATTGTAAATTTAACTGAATTAAACGTTCCTTCAAATTTTGTTTTAAGGGAATCGTCAATGAATTGTTATAATCACTTGTCAATTTATCGGCTCTACGAAGCCCGCCAGTATAAAATCGTTGAAATAGGGTGTATCCTACTAATATTCCTGTGGCGTAATAACCTTTGTAAATACAGAAAGCAGTAAATCCAAGCGTCGCTAAATTCAAACCGAAATTTACAAGCCCTTCCTCAAAATGACCCGTATACATCTGTCCGGTCCCTGGAATGAATGCAGATAATAAGGCTGCTTTTTTGGCAGACTTTAATTTGAAATTTTTCCCTACCTCAATTAGCGAATCAATTGTTTTTGTTCTTTCTTTTGGTAGTTGAAAGGATGTTTTAAATGTCGTGAATGTAGTTGATAGTTGTTGATAGTCGTCCTTTGAAAGTAAAATTAGGCATTTCAAAAGTTGTGCAGCAGTGTCTCGACTCAAACCTATGCTATCATTTAATTCATATTGTTGGATAATGGAAAGTGCATTATCCGCTTCTTGGTTTAAATAAGCGCAAAGTGCGATTGAATTATAATAATGACTAAGGTGCTTTGCAGGAATTGCATAAATAGGAATTCTTGAAACAATTTTGTTGGCTTGCGCAAGCTCACCCTTTTCAAGTAAATGGTCTATTTTATTGAGTAAATGAATGTGCTTTAAATCTGTTGTATCAGTAAAAAAAGCATACTCGTCTAGTAATGTATTGGTTGCTTTTATTTCTACTGGCAACTTTACATCCGATAAAACAGTATTGAGCTCTTTTTTACTACTATCTACTTGCGTCATACCTTTCAAGGGCAGACATAAGATGATAAAGCAAAACACCTTTATAAAATGCTTCATTCTCCTTCTTTTTAATATTTACACTATACACCGTTCCGATGATGTTTCCTGCATAAAAAGCACTGAAGGCGGCATAGCTGGCGAGTGCAGGCCAACTGGTCCATCCTTGTTTTAAACCTAATTCTAGCGCAACACCACCCAATACTGCATTTATAATTAACGCCGCAAAAGGTGTCCCAAAATAGCCAGCATACCATTTTCCAGCTCCGGGAATAACAGCCGATAGTAAGCCTGCCATAAGTGCAGATTTATTTTTCGGATGTTCTATTCCTTCTATTGATTTTAATACATCCTTAGCATCTTCAGTTGTAAGTAAAGTAAGGTTAGATATTTTGTAGGCAGAGGAGTTGGAAAGTTCTTTCTTTTGTCTTACGACCGTGTCATAAATATTGAGAATAAACACTAATTCCTCCTGTCGGCCATTTCTGAGATTATTTCCCAGTTGATTTAGCTTGTTACAAGCAATACTATCTTTTTTTAGCTTAATGGCTGCAATGCTTTCTAGCACCAGAAAGTTAAAATGTAATTCACTTGTATCACTTTGAAGCCAATAGGTGTTATCCTTCAAAATGCATTCGTATTTGCCAAGTTGTAAAGCTGCGAGTGCGTGGTGGTAAACTAGTGATTTGCCTGTATAATGCTGATCAATACCCGCTTGCGTTAAATTGAAAAGCGCCTCATATTCACCCGTTCTTATTAGATGATTATAAAAGCCTGCATGATTGATTAAGCTCGAATCAGCTTCCGCAAAACACTTTGTAATAGTAAATGCTACTAACCCAATAAATAATTTAAGTGTCCCTAAATAACGCTTCATCTCTTGAATTGATAATTTTCTAAGGGGTCAATTAAATGGTTGTCATGAGTTAAATTAACGGGCGTAATATCATACTTTAAAAATTCATTGCATCGCATTAAGCGATCGGCACTCAACGCAATTCCTTTAAATAGCCCATAACGATTGATGGCAGCTTTACTGAAATTTGAACAGGATAATTCATAAGGACATTCAGCAGCAAATTGCGCAGATAAGAATCGCTGGTAAGTATACATTAAACCTACAAATACAAGGTTGACAGGATTGTATTTCGCTAGCTTTTTAGTTGATTTGCTTTTTAAAAAGCTTACGTGCTTAACGCTTGGTTCGTATGCTTTTTCCGGTGCTTGTGCTCTCAAAATGTCTTGGTAATAATTAACGTTTTGTGCCTTTACTATTGAGCCTGATAGAAAAAGTAAGGTGATACACAAAACGGAAGAAAAAATAGTCTTCATGCTTATTTCTTTTGCGTAGATTCTAAACGTTTTGCAGAGCTCGGGATAACGAAGTTTATATAATTCTTATCGCAAGCGGCATTTGTTTTAAATTCTGAAAAATTTCTTTGGGTAATCACTGAATCAGTTTTACTTGTAAATTCGATTTCTGTCATGGTGCTTGGAAGCATGATTGAATTTACTTTCAAATAATTATCATAGTAAACTTTCAGCGTCGTAAACTTCTTTTCGTTCGTGAAACTCATGTAAATCGGCAAATTCTTTTCTTGCGCCAAAATTATTTTAAGAATACCCTTGCTTCGTTTTTCAATAGGCACCCAAGTAGTAACTAAAATCCCATCCTTGTCTTTTTTCGTTTCACTGATTTTATACCCATTTTGTTTCAATCCTAGATCACCGGTTGCGCCGTAAATAAAGTTGTATAAAAAGCTGTTTTTGCTACTCAAATCCATGTTGTTCATGGATACGTAGGTGTTTTGCTTTGGATTATACACCTTCATGTCGCCATTTACATAGTTTATCGCCACTTGATCAATTGGAGTTATCGCATGGGTAACCATTGTTTGTTTAAGAATGTCGAAGTAAAGGGTCGAATTAACTTTTACATATTGCTTGCCTTGTAGGGTTCTGGCAAGCATATTGACTTGTAAATACTGTAAATTACCTTGCGGTATGAAGGCTAATAAGGGTAGGATTGCACTCACAAGTAATGCAACTAAATTCCATTTTCTCATTTTATAAAAATAGTGTTTTTTGAATGCTTCGCCAATTTCAAAATCAAGGAATTAAATAGTCAATTTGTAAAATATTGTTAATCAGCGCGTATTATTTTTATAAAAATGCCTCGTTTGTCATTTTTCACTTGATATCGGCTTCGAATTGTTGTATATTTGCGTCCCTAAAAAGAGGAGCAGTGCTCCATATACAATGAAATTATCTTCTTTTACATTCGAACTACCACAAAACCTAATTGCGCAGTCTCCGGCTAAAAATCGTGAAGATGCTAAGTTAATGGTTGTGGATCGCCAGAAAGGCAAAATTTATCACAAGGAATTCAAAGACATCACTAGTTACTTTAACGACAAAGACTTGATGGTGGTGAACAATACAAAAGTGTTCCCAGCTCGTATGTATGGTCGTAAAGAAAAAACAGGTGCTAAAATCGAAGTTTTCTTGCTTCGTGAATTGAATGGCCCTCAAAAATTATGGGACGTATTAGTTGACCCAGCGCGTAAAATTCGTGTTGGTAATAAATTATATTTCGGAGATGACGGGTTCTTGGTAGCTGAGGTAGTAGATAATACCACTTCTCGCGGTCGTACGATTCGTTTCCTATGGGATGGTCCGGATGAAGAATTTAAGGCAATTTTAAAAAGCTTAGGAGAAACACCTCTTCCTAAATATATCAAGCGTAAGCCAACTGACGACGATGCTGAACGTTACCAAACCGTTTTTGCAAAGCACGAAGGTGCGGTTGCTGCTCCTACTGCAGGTTTACACTTCTCAAAAACATTGATGAAGAAATTGGAAGTTAAAGGAGTTGATTTTGCCGAAGTTACTTTGCACGTGGGTCTTGGTACATTCCGTTCAATTGAAGTTGAAGATTTGTCTAAGCACAAAATGGATGCTGAATATGTGGAGGTAGATGCGAAGGCTGTTGAAATGGTTAACAAAGCAAAAGATAATAAATCTAAAATTTGCGCAATCGGTACTACCAGCGTTCGCGCTTTGGAGTCTTCCGTTACAGCGCAAGGATATTTGAAAGAATACAAAGGATGGACTAACTTGTTTATTCACCCGCCTTATGATTTCAATATTCCGAATGCAATGGTAACTAACTTCCACTTGCCTAAAACAAGCTTGCTAATCATGGTTAGCGCCTTTACTGGTTATGATTTGTTGATGGAAGCTTATAACGAAGCAGTGAAGCAAAAATACCGTTTCTATTCTTACGGAGACGCGATGTTGATTATCTAATATTATTGGATTCTATCCATTCTTAAAAGCCGGAGTAGCTCATCAGCTTCTTCGGCTTTTTCTTTGTTATTGCTCAGCTCGAAATCCGTTCTAAGTTGCTCTAAAGTTTCTTTAATGATATCGACATTGAAAGCCGGATGGAAATATTTATCCTGGGCATGTAATTTCATGCGTTGTAAATAATCTATGATCGCATTACGCTTGAAAATCTTTCCGCTATTATATGGATTGATGTAAAAAAGAATGTCCTTCGAATTGATCATTCCTAGGTCTGCGTTGAAGACATACGTGTCAATCATGCATAGTACAAAATATCGTTTCAAACAGACGCCAAATATCGGCATACGGAGACGTTGAGCAATGACAAGGTATAATAGCCCTAAGCCCATACTATTGCCTTGTTTGTTCTTAAATACGCCACTAATAAGTGTTTGGTCGGGGGAGTGGGTATTGCCTTCCTCAATTGCCTTAAAACCGAAATGTTTATAGAAGACAATATTGAAAAGAGTTACTTGTTCTAGGGGCGTGGATTCATCCCCGAACTCTAGCCAAATGTCACGCTTGATTTTTTCTATCCCTTCCAAAACAGCACTCATATCTGCGTTGGGATATAACCATTTTTCAAGTATCAATAAGCCATCTAACAAATGCTTATGATTATTGATTTGCCAAACAAGTAGTTCGCTCTTGGTATGATTAAATTGTATGTCGTGAATAATTGTCTCAATACGTTCACGCATTAAATTGTCTTCGCAAACTTCCCATGACTGTTCAAGCGTAGGGATACATACAGGACCTAATTCTAGAAAGCGATTATAAATCTCTTCATAGATTCCTTCATCAGGGTCGTCTAATAAAGTAATCAGTGCATGGATCGTGTTCGGATGGAGCACGGACGTACCTATTTTTTAGATTTACCTTTAGCAGCGCCCCAACGGCTCTTCTTCTCTGGCGCAGCATCCGCTAACTTTTGTACCTCTTCTAAAGTAAGTTTGTTGATATCTGCATCCTTTGGCAACTTCACGTTTTTCTTCCCAGCCTTGATATAAGGTCCCCAACGTCCCACTACGATACTAATATCAGTGCCTTCGAAGGTTCTTAATACACTGTTTCTTTTCTCCTCAATTACAGCTACGGCTTCGTCCATGCTAATCGTCATTGGATCTACACCTTTCTTCAAGCTATAATATTTCTTGTCATGCAATACATACGGACCAAAACGACCTTCGCCAATAATCAAATCAGTTCCTTCGAATTCGCCTAAATGACGCGGTAAATCGAATAAACTCATCGCGTCTTCTAAGCTAATGCTAGAAAGACTTTGATTTGGTTTTAGTTTAGCATACTTCGGCTTATCACCACCTTCCAATTGTTCTCCGATTTGAACCATTGGACCAAATCGTCCCATACGCACAATAACACGCAAACCACTCTTTGGATCTACACCTAATTCTCTTTCTCCGCTTACGCGTTCTGCATTCTCAATAGTATGTTCAATAGAATGTTTAAAAGGAGCATAAAACTCTTTTAACATGTCATTCCATTTCAACTGACCATTCGCAATATCATCAAATTCTTGCTCTATTCTTGCTGTGAAGGAATAGTCTAGAATATTTTCGAAGTTTTGAACTAAGAAATCACAAGTTAAAATACCGAGATCTGTTGGAGCTAATTTGTTTTTATCAGCGCCAGTAGTCTCTGTTTTTACCACTTGTGTTACTTTCTGCTTTGCATCTAACTTAACAATAGTATATTCTCTTTGTACACCTTCTCTAACAGGTTTTTCTACATAACCTCTTTGTTGAATCGTGTTGATGGTAGGAGCGTAGGTAGAAGGGCGACCAATTCCTAACTCTTCCAATTTTTTTACTAAACTAGCTTCTGTATAACGTGCAGAAGGTGCCGTAAAACGTTGCGTTGCTGTAAGTTCTTTAAGATCTACAACTTGACCACTTACCAAAGGAGGTAATATAGCGCTATCGTTATCAGCTTCTTCCTCTACATTATCTTCGTCCACACTTTCTGCATATACTTTTAAGAATCCTTCAAAACGAATCACTTCTCCTTTTGCAATAAGAGATTGTTTGTTCGTAGAAATTTCGATTTCAGCAGTAGTACGCTCTAATTCTGCATCTGCCATTTGGCTAGCCATTGTACGACGCCAAATCAATTGATAAAGTCTTAATTGATCATCATCAACTTTGATGTCGATTTTATCCATGAAAGTCGGACGAATAGCTTCGTGCGCTTCCTGTGCATTCGCAGTTTTTGATTTATAGGTACGACGTTGGTGATACTGACTGCCGTATAAATTGGCAATCTGTCCACCTACCTGTTGCATTGCCTGCTCAGATAAGTTTACACTATCTGTACGCATATAGGTGATGTGTCCCGCTTCGTAAAGACGTTGCGCCAACATCATGGTGCGACTCACATTCATATAAAGCTTACGACTCGCTTCTTGCTGTAGGGTAGAAGTGGTAAATGGCGCTGCAGGAGTGCGTTTTCCTGGTTTTACTTCTATGTTTTTAACTGTATATTTCGCGCCTACACAACTTTGAACAAATGCTTCTGCATCTTGTAAAGTCTCGTGCTTTTTAGAAAGTTCTGCTTTGAATGCAGCTGGTTTTCCATCCTTTTCAGCCAATAAATAAGCAACTACTTTAAAGTAGCTCTTACTTTGGTGGGCAATAATATCTTTCTCTTTTTCTACAATTAATCGTACTGCAACAGATTGTACACGACCCGCACTTAATCCTCTTCCTCCGTTCAACTTTCTCCATAAAATAGGAGATAGTTCAAAACCAACAATACGATCTAATACTCTACGCGCTTGTTGCGCTGCAACAAGATCCATATCGATCTTACGAGGATTATTGACCGCCTCTTGAATAGCAGATTTAGTAATCTCATGGAAAACAATTCTCTTAGCTTCCAACGGCTTTAAGCCTAAAGCCTCACACAAATGCCATGAAATGGCTTCCCCCTCACGGTCCTCATCCGTTGCGAGCCAAACTTCATTGGCCTTTTTAGCAAGTTTTTTTAATTCTTTAACAACGTCTTCTTTATCCTCAGAGATAATATAAGTAGGCTCAAATCCGTTTTGGATATCAATGGCTTTATTTCCTTTTGCTAAATCGCGTATATGCCCTTTACTAGACACTACAGTGAAATCGCCTCCCAAATATTTTTCAATAGTCTTGGCTTTCGCAGGCGACTCAACAATCATCAAATTATTAGCCATATATTAGAATAGAACGAGTTTTACGGGTTAAATAATCGGTGAATTTTCACCACTTTTCTTCTCAAATGCCCACTTTCCGAATGGGCAAATATACTTTCTTTATTTAAAAATGAAAATTATTGCAGAATTCGGACGCTAGTTCTTCTGTTTTTCGAGCGACCTTCTTCCGTTTCATTACTCGCAATTGGGGCAGTCTCACCATAGCCTTTTGCTTTCATTCTTTCTTCGGCAATTCCTTTCGACTTTAAGAACGCAACCACCGACTCAGCCCTTTGTTGAGATAGATTTAAGTTATCCTCACTCGTACCAGTATTATCGGTATGTCCTCCAATTTCTATCTTCATGTTTGGGTTCTCTTTTAGCAACTGAACTAGCAAGAATAATTCTGAAAAAGATTTTTTCTGTAATTCTGCAGAAGCAGTAGCAAAATAGATATTATTCAGGTTTATGTTCGCTCCAACAGCAATTGGTTCCATTAATAAATCTGCATTGTGTGCAATGTTTTCCTCTGTTGATTGTACATCCATATGACTGCTATAAATAAGATAGCCTGGCATCACAGCCTCAATTGCATATTCACCCTCGCCAGCAGGTAAGCAAAACATAAATTCACCGTCTAAACTATTACTCTCCGCCTCCCTTACTACTCGTCCTGTGTTCAAGTTCACAAGCTCTAAGGTAGCACCTAATGCCTTGTTAGTTTTCTTATCTAGAACTTTTCCTTTTAAGTAACTAACAGGCTTGGCCTGAACTTCTGGATTTAATTGAAAGGTATAGATATCTAAATTATTTCCTCCTTTGCCCATTGATGAAGCATAATAGGCCGTTTTTCCGTCTGCAGTAACGATTAAGTTAGTCTCGTCATCCTTGGTATTGATAGGGTAGCTAAGATTTTGCGGTTTACTCCAGCTACCATCCGATTGCTTTCTTGTTACAAACAAATCCATTTTACCCATTCCTGGATGACCGTTGGATGCAAAATATAGGGTTACTCCATCAGGATGAATAAACGGACTGTTTTCATCGCTCATTGAATTTACGGTTGGACCTAGGTTCTCTGGCAAACTCCATTTTCCATCTGCCTGTAGTTGACTCACATAAATATCCGCTCCGCCAGAGCCAATTTTACTTCTATGTGCTGCAAAGTATAAGGTGCGGCCATCCGCAGAGAAGGAAGGCTGAGACTCCCAATCACCTGTATTAATAGGAGGACCTAGTGGGGTGGGGATAGTCCATTGTCCTTTTTCTTTATAGGTAAGATATAAATCACAACCGCTCGACATGTTACGCTTATCATTGCAACGCGTGAAAAACATATAACTGCCATCTACACTCATACATTGTGCACCTTCGTTATTGTCAGTATTAATAATGTTGCCTAAGTTTTTGGCGCGAGTCCAATGCCCATCTCTAAAATAGCTGATATAAAAATCTTCATTGCCTGCCGCTCCGTTATTCAATAATCGGTTAAATAATAAAGTACCTCCGTCAGGTGTGATAAAAGGAGAGTAATCACGTGTCCCTGAATTAATACTGTCTCCGAGATTATGTGGGTCAAAAGGTACAGGATTGGCAAGGGCTGCAATCCTGAATTCGTAAGACGCTTTTAAATGATCTCCTTGAATTTTCTCTGCAGAAGTTAATTTGCTCAAAGCAAGATACTTATCTATCGGCAGCAGAGCTTCCTGGTATTTGTCTTCCGCAGCGTATAGTTCAGCAATGGTTCTGTAGCGCTTGCCACAATATTCTTCATCGATAAGAATGGCTTTGTTGTAACTGTCGATGGCTTTGCTTGGTTTCTTTTCTTCTCTTTGAACATCACCCAATAATAACCAAGCGTCGCAATAACGAGGCTCCAAAACGATTGCCTTGAGTAAAGCTTTTTCAGCATCTTCAAACTGCATAAGTCCAACAGCGCTTATAGCCTCTTGGTATTGTGCTTTCGCTTTAGAAGATACTTTACTTGGGTCGTATTGCGCTTGCGCCTTGCTTGCGCCGAAACACAAAACAAAGATTAGGGCTAGCAATGAATATGAATTAGCGTTTTTTGTCATCAAACAAGATTTGATCAATTAGAATTAAGCCTGTTTCGTAGATATAACTGTCTTGGCGGATGTTTTTGCGCCAAACATTGTTTTTACTTACTTTATTGGTGTCAGTAATCATGCCAATTGAATCTGTGCTTGGAATAGCGACGTACATAGGACGAGTTTTTTTACTCAAACGTTCATTCGTTTTTGTTTTACTCTTCATTTCATTTTCCTCGCTGATATACTTGTCGTAGTTTAAAGAGTATTTATTGTCGTGATTCTTAACTCCAATATAATTCGCAAGACTAGTTACATTGACAAAGAAAGAGTCGCTACCTAAACGGATATCGCTTTTCTTCTGTAATTCATCTAGTTTAGGCGCTTTTGACCATTCCTGATGAGCTGCTGCAGGTATCTGTGACCAACGTAATGGGAAGTCGTCTTTCTTTTCACCATATTCAATTTTTGCATAGGCATCTGGGAGTATGATATCAGGAGTGACTCCTTTTAATTGCGTAGAACCTCCATTCACTCTGTAAAACTTCTGATCGGTAATTTTTAAAGCACCAAGCGTTCTCGCCAATTCAAAATTATTGGTACGTGCGAATACTCCTAAATCATAAAAACGTTGTACGCTACCTTTACCGTGTGTGGAAGGACTACCAACAACAATTCCTCGGTGATAGTCTTGAATTGCTGCAGCCAAAATTTCAGATGCCGAAGCACTGAATTCGTTTACCATTACCGCAACTGGTCCATCATATTGTATTCTACCGTCTGGGTCAGCTAAAATTTCCGGGTCTTGTCCTCTAGCTTTCACTTGAACCATTGGTCCACTCTGCACAAACAAGCCTGCAATTTGTACTACATCAGATAAGGATCCACCACCATTATTTCTAACGTCAATGATGATTGCGTCTACATGATCTTTCTTAAGCTTTTCAACCTCTTTCGCCATATCAGGCCCACATCTTCTTCCGTTAGCCGAGTTAAAGTCTGCATAAAATTCTGGCAAATAGATATAGCCGATTTTTTTGCCGTTCAATTGAAGGATGCTAGATTTTGCAAAGGTCTCTTCAATTTCAACCACATCACGTGTGATACGGATTTCTTCTTTTGCGCCATCACTGTGTTTCACAAATAAACGAACAAGGGTTCCTTTCTTGCCGCGGATATGCTTAATCGCTTCATCGATATCGACATTCTCTAATGAAAACCAATCAGCCTCCAAACCTTCTGCAACTTTCATGATTAAGTCTTCTGCTTTCAAATGACCTTCCTTCCAAGCAGGACCACCAATCACTAAACTAGCTACTTTGATGTAGTCATCTTTCACTTGCAAGGTTGCTCCAATACCTTCCAATTTACCACTCATTCGTATGTCAAATGTTTCCTTATCCTTTGGCGGGAAAAAGTTAGTATGCGGATCCATCACTCCTGTAATACAGTTGACGTAAGAAGTAAACAAGTCACTTTCATTGATTTTTGCAATTCGCTCAAAATAGTCTTTGGTGGATTTTTGAATCTTAGTGCGTGCTTCAATTTCTAATTGTGCATCTGTTTTAATTGAATCGTAAGTAGAGTCTTTTTTATCAAGCTTCTGTTGTTGCTCGTCTTTCAGTTCCTTGAACTTCACAAGCACTTGATATTTTAATTCTTTTCTCCAAAGGTCTTTACGCTGTTCTTCCGATTTTGCAAATTGCAGTTTTTTGCCATCAATGATGATTTCTTCATCCTCTTTAAAACTAAATGGAGTTTCTAAAAGAGTAGGATAGAAAGTCTTTACCTCAGCGATTCTTGATTGATAAATTTTTACTATCTCGTTGTATGCGTTCAAATCTGGCGAAATGATAGCATCGTCTAATTTGTTGGCATATTTAGTTTTGAAAGTAGCAATGTCGCTCGCAAGAAAAAACTTTTTATTGTAGTCGAGACGTTGAATGAATAAATTAAAAATATCGTTTGAGAGCGCATCATTAAGTTGCTTCGGCTCAAAATGACTATTCATAACTGCCGTAGCAACAGATTGAATTACCAACTTTCTTTTCTCAGTTGTTTCAGTGTTTACTTGCGCTTTTAAACTCAAGCTCAACCCTAAAATGGTAAAAGCGACACTAGCTATTTTTCTCATATGGAATCATTTTCTCAATAATACGAAAATTACTTTGGTTTTGTTGTGGCAAGTTCTAAACAAGCTGTTAAGCAAGTTCTGTTTTAAAATGCTTGAGGGCCGTTAAAATTCTAGAACCATACCAACTGCAATAGCTTCCGTTAATTAATTCTACCTTAATTCCAGGAAGTAATAATTGAAGCTCCTCCTTGTGTTTTTCTTTGAATGGAAATGGCTCGTCCGAAAGCAATAGTTTGTCCGGCGCTAGTTGTTTTATCTCTTCTAAACTCAGAGTAGGGTAACGGAGCGTTTCTTTTGGAAGTATATTCTCATAACCAATTGCCTTTAAAAATGAACTGATATAAGTATCATGACCGATACTCATGAAAGGTTTGTTCCAAATTAAATAGATTACTTTTTCGTTTTTGTGTTGAAACTGTTTTCTCGCTTCATTGATTTCAGCTACTAAATGTTCTGATTGTGTTTTCTTGTCAAAAATGTAGCCAATGTCATTGATCATTTTTAAACCATCTTCAATTGTCTGAATATTGCTTACATAACAGTTCGTGTGCTCCGAAATTAAGTCAATATGCTCCTTTAAATTTTCTTCTTTATTGGCGAATACAATAGCAGGGTTTAATCGAATAATCTCTTCAACATGCGGGTTCTTTGTTCCGCCTATTCGATGAATGCTATTACATTCCTTTTCAGGATAAATACAAAATTTCGTTCTTCCAATGATTGATCCAGCAAGTCCCATGTCTATTAGTAATTCCGTGATGGATGGGACCAAAGAAACAATGCGTTGTGGTACTTGTGAAAAAGTAAGCGGCCGGCCTAGTTGGTCATTTATTTTTAGCATAATTGTCTCAAAAATCGTAAATTTAACCAAGACAAAGGTAAAATGTCAATAGGTCGTTGGAAATGGCGCTTAGCGCAAAATTTGGAAATCCGCTGGTGGAAACGTTATCTAACCGGTAAGGATAAGTCGGCTTATTATGAATGGAAGCGAAACTATTGGTTAAATGCCTTAAATGAGTTAAAAGAATTCGTACCTAAACTCTCTGGATTACACATTGCTGATGTCGGTAGCGGTCCGGCAGGAATATTCACTATTCTAAATGATAATACGGTTGATGCGATTGATCCTTTAATCGATTCGTATAAATACAATATTTCAATTTTTAGTACGGAAGATTTTCCGTGGGTAAATTTTGTAAATCAAGATTTAGAAAACTGGACTCCGGAAAAAAAGTACGATGTCATTTTTTGCTTGAATGCTATTAATCATGTAGAAAATATTTACCAAGGATATAGAAATCTATACAACGCACTTAAGCCTGGAGGTGTTTTGGTAATAAGTACCGATGCACATCGTTGGAATTTACTTAAATGGATATTCAATCTGCTTCCTGGAGATATGTTGCATCCGCAACAATTTAATTTAGAAGATTATCGCCAAATGCTGAATAGGGAGCATTTTACCATTCATGGCGAAGTGTGTTTACACAAAGGAGTTATTTTTAGCCATTATGTTCAGGTTGCAAGAAAAGGCTTCTATTAAAAGATATTAATCTCTTTTACGTACTCTCCGCCCAAGTAGTCGTTAATCAATTTTTTAACTTGTTCCTTACCGTGACTTAATTCACTTTTCAATACGCCAATATTCACATTGATTCCCACTGTTCCTTTTTTGTAGCTTACATTGCTTGTTTGACTGGCAATTAACTGCCCCATTATTTCTTGCCAATTGTTTTTAATACGAGCTTCGATATAGGCATCCTCCAAGTGAAATTGCCTTAGATATTGCTGCATAGCTTCTTGCAAACTAACGTCGTTACTCTTTCTACGCATTTTCTATTTTATTGACCATTTGTTTAATTGCTGTACAACAGCTCTAAAATCTTTTGTTAATGGAGCTTCTATTTTTATTGGGGATGTAGATCCTAATGGGATGAATTCAAGTGAAGAGGCATGTAAGGTTAAACGATTCATCAATGGGTTTTCTTGTTCTTGATTTACGCTTAATTTGAATTTTCTTTTTATGGCTGAAAGAAATATTCCTTCTTCGCCACCATAAAAAGGATCAATAACTAATGGGAATCCTGCCGTTAAGCAGTGCACGCGGATTTGATGTGTACGTCCTGTTTTAGGTTCTACCTCCAAAAGACTCATACCGCAAGCGTAATTTGCTATCGTTTTGTATATGGTAAGCGATTCCTTGCCATATTTATGATGACACATCATTCTTCCTGCATGAATCGGATCTTCAGTGATTTTAAAATTAATCTCACCTTCTTCTGGTGTACGTCCAATGACGAGGGTAAGATATTTTTTGCAAACACTATGTGAACTGAATTGATCATTCGCCCATTGATGTGCCTCTGCATTCTTTGCAAATAGAATCAGGCCACTAGTGTCCTTGTCAATTCTATGAATCACATAAACTTTGGGATAAAGTTTATTTAAAAATCCTAGGATATTCGGCTTGTTAGCGTCAAATCGATCAGGTATACTTAACCAACCTGAAGGTTTATTTACAGCAACATAATTGCTGTCTTCCCATATTATTTCTGGTTTCTCCATAATTCACTCGAAAGGTACTAAGAAAGCTTGATTTTTAAGTCCTGTCACGATAAAATTGTATTTTTGAACAAACATTTTTTATGGCTTCCTTTTTTAAAACATTCTTTGCATCCCTTTTAGGATTTATTGTTGGCTCCCTTTTGTTAGTATTTATTGGCGTCGCAATCATTATAGGGATTGCGGTTGGATTCTCTGAACCAAAAGCCGTAATGGTGCATGCAAATTCTATTCTAAAAATTGATTTGAATGGTCCAATTGAAGAACGTGCCATCCAACATGGTGCAAATTTTTCTTTGTTAGGAGGTGTTGAGTCTGATAAGAGTCTTGGTTTATTGGAGTTGAAGAAAATTTTAAAAGTTGCAAAATCTGATAAGGATATTAAGGCTATTTATTTGAACGTTCAAATGCCACAGGCAGGATGGGCAACCTTGCAATCACTACGTGCAGCTTTACTCGATTTTAAAACAAGTGGTAAAACTATCTATGCGTATGGAGAAGTAATGTCTCAAAAAGGATATTACATTGCTAGTGTCGCTGATAAGGTGTATTTAACACCCCAAGGTTATATTGAGTTTGCAGGACTAAGCGTGAATATTACATTCTTGAAAGGTGCGTTAGATAAGCTTGGAATTGAGCCTCAGATTTTCTATTGTGGAAAGTTTAAAAGTGCGACAGAGCCTTTACGCGCAACTAAAATGAGCGAGCCTAATAAAATTCAGACAACTGCATTTATGCAGACTATTTATAATTCATTCATGGGCGAAATTGCCTCTTCTAGAAAAATTCCGTTTCAACGTTTAGATTCTATTTCTCAAAATTTATTAGTTCGTAGTGCCTCCTCTGCAATGCAGTTTCATCTTGTAGATAAAACGTTGTACTATGATCAGTTTTTGGCTGAACTGACTGAAAAAACAGGCTTAAAAGGAGATGAGTTAAAGTCGCATTTTGTAAGCGTTAAGGAGTATGCAAATTCAAAGCTGATTAATTTTGATGCGGATAATACAGACGCGACTAATAGAATAGCGGTCGTTTTTATGAATGGAGATATTGTGGATGGTAAAGGCGAGAAAGATAATATCGGTTCTGAAAAATTCGCTGAGCAATTACGCAAAATCCGTATGGATGATTCTTATAAAGCCCTTGTGTTAAGAGTAAACTCTCCAGGAGGTTCTGCTTTAGCAAGCGATGTCATGTGGCGCGAAATTACTTTGCTGAAGAAGAAAATGCCTGTTATTGTTTCAATGGGTGACTACGCAGCGAGCGGTGGTTATTATATTTCATGTCCCGCAGATACCATTTTTGCCATGCCAACAACCTTAACGGGTTCAATAGGAGTATTTGGAATTTTACCTTGTATGGAAAAATTCTTGAATGATAAATTAGGGATTACGAATGATGGCGTGAAAACAGGTAAGTATAGTGATATGCCAAACCTTACACGAGCTTTAACAACGGAAGAGAAGGCAATCGTACAGTCCGGAGTTGATTCAATTTATATTGATTTCTTGTCGAAAGTTTCTGCAGGAAGAAAGCAGTCGAGAGCAGTTATTGATAGCATTGCTCAAGGTAGAGTGTGGGCTGGTCCGGCTGGTATCAATGTTCACTTAGTGGATCGTCTAGGTGATTTGGAGCAGGCAATTGACTGTGCACGTAAAATGGCTAAACTCGACAAATGCCAAAAAGTGTATTTGCCAAAGAATGAACCTAAATGGACAGAAATGTTAGTCGAAGCTATTTCTGAATCAGAAGAAACAAAAATTAAAACCAGTTTAGGGGACTTATATCCTGTCTTTAAGCAAGTACTTTGGGTGAAGGAGTTAAAAGGGGTACAAGCTAGATTGCCTTATGTAATGGAGTTGCGTTAAACAAAACTCCGCAACGCATTTTCGATTCTGATCAAATCATTTTCCGAAACATCTAAGTGAAAAGCAAAACGAATAGTGGTAGGTCCACTACTCACTAACTTGATTCCTGCTTCTGCAAAATGTTGAATAAATCGAGGTGTTAGGCTCGCATCTTTAAATTTGAATATTAAAAGATTCGTAGCATGTGGTAGCACCTCGCTAATATAGTTGCATTCCATTACCACGTTCGCAATTTTCTGACAATGCAAATGATCGACTTTTAAGCGATCGATATTGTTCGTTAAGGCATAATGACCAGCGGCTGCCAAGAAGCCCGCTTGGCGCATTCCTCCGCCAAAAACTTTTCTAACTCTTCTGGCTTCTTTAATGAATGATTTATCTCCAAGTAACAGTGAGCCTACCGGAGCCCCCAGACCTTTACTTAAACAAATGGAAATTGTATCGAAGTAATTGCCAATATCTTTTGTAGAATAATCACTCTCTACAAGTGCATTAAAGAGCCTTGCTCCATCTAAATGCAAAGGCAACTTAACTTCTTTTGCACAAGAGCTAATTTCTTCCAATGCACTTTTTGTCCAGATACTACCACCTGCTTTATTGACAGTGTTTTCTGCGCAAATAAGGGAAGTACGTGAAAAGTGAACATTGTCTGCATTAATTCGTTCGCGTACCTCGTTTGGTGTAAATATTCCATCTTTAGTATGAATTAATCTTGCTTGCACGCCTGAATTAAAGGCGATTCCTCCACCTTCATAATTATAGATATGTGAAAACCCATCGCAAATTAATTCATCTCCCGGACGCGTGTGTACTTTAATAGCAATCTGATTGGTTTGTGTCCCACTACTGCAAAACAGAGCCGCTTCCTTTCCAAACATCGCGGCAGCTTTATCTTCCAATGCATTTACACTCGGGTCATCTTCAAAAACATCATCTCCAATTGGCGCATTAAACATCGCTTTACGCATAGCTTCACATGGTTGTGTAACCGTATCACTTCTTAAATCTATAATCTTCATATCAGTCTATTCTTAATAAAGTTTAAAACAGCTTGTGGAATTGCGAACTTTTCGCATCTTTATCAAAAATACAACTTATGAAATACTTGTCTTTCTGTCTGGCACTTTTATTTTCAATGAGTGCATTCGCTGATAACAACCCAGATGTTATTGGAAAAGCTAAATTGCAACATGTTACGGTTTATCAGCAAGCCGCAAATTTATATTGGACAGCCAGCGTGCCAGTAAAAGCCGGTACTTCTTTGGTACATATTGAAGGCTTACCTTCATCCATTAACATAGCCACTTTGCAATCAGGTTCGAAGGATGTTGTAATTCAGTCAACCAACTTTCTAAATAATGTCTATAAAGTGAGAGCACAATCTGCTCGATTAAAAGTTATTAATGATTCTATTAATTTAATTAATGAATTGATTAACAAAAATGCAGTAGAGCAAGGAGTGGTAAATAATCTATTAACCATTTTGAATTCTAACTTAACGGTAACAGGAGCAAATACAGGCTTGAATGTTACTGAATTGATGAAGTTAATTGATTATAATTCAACCAAACAAAGATCCTTAAATGCTGAATTAGGCATATTAGGAAAAGAAAGTACCAAGCTTCAGGAAACCTTAGGGCGCTTGGGTGCAGAACAAACAACAGAGAATGCGAAGACAGCTATTCCGAATGGAGAAGTGGTGATGCAGATCTCTTCAGCTACCGCCACCACTGCGAATTTTCAAGTAAACTTTGTGGTTTCAAATGCTGGATGGACGCCTATTTATGACATCCGTGCAGAAAACCTAAACGATGCTGTTAAATTGAATTACAAGGCGCAAGTTTGGCAAAATACCGGTATGCCTTGGAATGATGTAAAGTTGACAATCAGTACTGGTAACATCAACCAATCGGGAACCCAGCCTGTTTTATCTCCTTGGTGGATTAATTTCAACGCGCCAAATGTCTATAAAAGAAAATATGATGCTCGTTCTGATTATAATTCTACTGTCGCAAATGGCGCAAGCATCAACTTGAGTATGAGTGCCATGCCTGGTGTCACACAATTTGATGTGAAGGATAAATCTGTTGCTTGGAGTAATTCATTAGGAGAAAGTGTTTCGGTATCTGATAATGCTTTAAATGTTGAATTTGATATAGCATTGGTTTATGATATTCCATCTGATGGCCAAGTTCATTTGGTGAATATGATTGATTATACATTGAATGCAAATTTTGAGCATTATACAGTTCCAAAATTAGAAGGTGCAGCTTTCTTATTGGCCCGCATATCAGATTGGGAGAAATTGAATCTAATTCCAGGAACAGCGAATATCTTCTTCGAAGGAAATTATGTAGGGCAAAGCACTATTGATCCATATATCACTGGCGATACCCTTAATTGCTCATTAGGTCGTGATAAAAAAGTGGTAGTAAAACGCAATAAGTTGAAAGATCAAACTTCCTCTAAGTTGATTGGGGGTGAAAAAATGCAAACCTATACTTATGAAATCGTATTGCGCAACTTAAGAAAAGAACCAGTTGTTATTCATGTTTTTGACCAATATCCACTTTCGCAAGATAAAGAAATTATTGTGGAACCAAATGCAAGTGGTTCTCCGTTAAAGAATGAGGAGCGCGGCGAATGGCATTGGAAACTGAATATTGGTAACGGAGATAGTAAACAATTAAAGGTCGGCTATACCGTTCGTTATCCGAAAGAAAAGCAAGTGTATAACTTACATTAAACAAAAAGGGGGATGTGAATAACATTCCCCTTTTTTTATTGTTATTACTCTAACGAGAAATTATATTTGGATTATGAATGAGTTTTTGATTATTTACGATTTGCCCATTGAGTTTGATGAAAGCTTTATGATGTTGATTCCGCAACATCGACTTCGTATCAATCAGTTATTGGATGAAGGGATTATCAAAAGCTATTCTTTAAGTGCGGATAGATCTAAATTATGGATGGTGATTGATGTTGAAGGGGAGAATGATATCAAGGAGTTGTTGGATTCATTACCATTACAGCATAAAATGCTGAACTATGAGATTGTTCCGTTGATGTTCAATCAGGTTTCTGCACCAGGTTTGCCAACTTTAAGCCTTAACTAGCGTTGAGTTCCTTTAGCTCCTTTATTGCGCAAAGATTATATTCTCAAAATAAAAAAGGCTTCTCACGCCTAATTGTTAGAATTGCTACCATTGCAATTGCTCTAAGCTTCAGCGTTATACTGCTGGCTAATATGATTATTAATGGATTTAAATCTGAAGTGCAATCTAAAATGTTTGGACTGTGGGGGCAAATGCAAATTGTACCCTATTTAGAAAATCAATCCTATGAATCCGTTCCAATTCACTTAAATGACACCCTGCGTCAAAAAATGCTTGCTATGTCGGGAGTCGAGGATATACGTGGTACAGCGACTAAAGCGGGGATTTTAAAATGGCAAGATGAGTTGGAAGGGGTAGTTGTTAAAGGACTTAATGAAAATTGGAGCCAACAAAAACTGCAGACATATTTTAAGGCCGGACAATTTCTGCGTTTGTCAGATACAAGCCTACATAACGAAGCGATTATTTCAGATTGGATGGCGAATCGACTTAATATAAAAGTAGGCGATCGCTGTTATCTCTATTTTATGGATAAAAGTCCTCGGCTACGAAGGATGCAAATCGTTGGTCTTTACCATTCAGGAATTGATGAGTATGACAAGAGCATGGTTTGGGTAGATATTCGTCATATACGAAAATTGAATGCCTGGAAAGCGAATGATTGCGGTAACTATGAGGTTTACGGGGATGTTAAGACATTAACAAAAAATCAAAATGAATGGAATGGAATGCTTCCGCAAAATCAAATAGCGGTTCCATTACGTGATTTGAAGCCGCAAATTTTTGATTGGCTTGAATTGCAAAACACCAATGAATGGGTCATTTTACTTGTTATGGGCGGCGTTGCCATCATTAATGTAATTTCAACTATTCTAATCCTGATATTAGAAAGAACGCAAATGCTCGGTATTCTAAAAGCAATGGGCGCCTCCGAAAGAAAACTATTCAGCCTCTTTTTTAAGTATAATTTTCGGATTGCTTTGAAGGGACTTGTTTGGGGGAATATACTGGCTGTTTTGATCTTTCTATTACAATCCAATTTTCATTGGATTAAGTTAGACGAGGCATCTTATTTTGTCTCATTTGTTCCGATGCGTCTACAAATAGTCGATTATTTCGCTTTAAACTCCATTCTACTGACAGCTATATTGATTAGTTCCATCATTCCGTTGATGATTATTCGCAGTTTACAGACCGTAAAATTACTTCGTTGGAGTTAATTCGCTTGTTAATAAAATAAAGACAAAATCATTCATCAATCTCTTGCGTCTTTTCTTTAATTTAGCGCTATGATTTATTCTTCCAAATTGCTTGAAAATGCAGTGAATGCCTTTGGGGCATTGCCAGGCATTGGTAAGAAAAGTGCTTTACGTTTAGTTTTGCATTTGTTAAAAGAGGATTTAAACGAATCACGCCATTTGGCAGACGCTATTGTTACTCTACGCGAGCAAATTAAGTTTTGTCAAAAGTGTCATCATATCACGGATGAGAATTTTTGTTCAATTTGTGCAAATCCCGCTCGTAACAAGAAGCAAGTCTGTGTAGTTGAAACAATACGTGAAGTGCTTGCCTTTGAGAATACGCAGCAATATAATGGGACCTATCATGTACTAGGTGGCGTAATTTCGCCAATTGATGGAATTGGACCGGATAGTTTAAATATTCCAGATTTGCTGAAAAGAGTAGGAGAGGATCAAGTAGAGGAAATTATCATGGCTTTAAATCCAACAACTGAGGGAGATACAACCATTTTCTATCTTTCAAAAATCTTAAAAGATTCTCCTGTTAAAATAACAAGTATCGCAAGAGGTGTTTCCTTTGGTGGTGAATTAGAATACGTGGATGATCTTACTTTGGCAAGATCTTTGGCCACTCGCTTACCTTATGAAAATTACCTCGTCCAAAATAAATAATTATGATTCCATTTTCTCCGCCTTATATCGACGAAAGCATAATCAAAGAAGTCACAGAAGCATTAACGAGTGGATGGATTACTACTGGACCTAAAACAAAAGCATTAGAGAAAAAGGTCGCAGATTACGTTGGAGTTCAAAATGTATTGTGCTTGAATTCTGCTACTGCTGGTTTGGAATTAATGTTGCGATGGTTAGGGGTAGGACCAAATGATGAAGTAATAGTTCCCTGTTATACTTACTCCGCTACAGCCAATGTCGTAATGCATTGCAATGCCAAATTAGTTTTGGTGGATGTAAACGAAAGTGATTTTAATATTAATGTCGAGAATATTGCAAAAGCAATTACAACTCGTACGAAAGTAATCATGCCTGTAGATTTTGCAGGTTTTCCATGCGATTACGAAGCGATCAATGCCTTGGTCAATAATCCGGAAATTAAAAAGCTCTATACCGCTAATAACGAACAGCAAAAGAATCTTGGGCGTATCATGGTATTAAGTGACGCAGCTCATTCTCTCGGAGCTAGATATAAAGGGCAGTTAACCGGAGGTCTATGTGATGCAACTGTTTTCTCTTTCCATGCAGTAAAGAATTTAACTACGGCAGAAGGTGGCGCTCTTTGTTTGAATTTGCCTGCTCCTTTCGATAATGCACTCATTTATCGTCAACTCTATATCAAATCATTACATGGCCAAACCAAAGACGCTCTAGCGAAAACGCAAAAAGGGGCTTGGGAATATGATATTGTTGAACCAGGTTACAAATGTAATATGCCTGATATTGCTGCGGCAATAGGGTTGGCTCAGTTTGAATTGTATGAGTCTAAAATGCTTCCAGAACGTAAGCGAGTGTTTGAAGCGTATCAAACAGCTTTCGAAAAAGACGAGCGCTTGATATGTCCTAAATATATGGAAGGTACTAGCGTTTCTTCTTTGCACCTATACCCATTAAGAATTAAAGGGGTTACACTTGAACAACGTAACGCTATTATTCAGCGTATTTTTGATAAAGATGTATCTGTTAATGTACATTTTAAACCTATACCGCTATTAAGCTACTATGCCGGTATTGGATACGATTTGAATCATTATCCGGTTTCTAAGAAATTGTGGGAGTCGGAAATTAGTCTGCCTGTTTATGCTCAACTATCGGAGTCGCAAGTTAATCAAGTAATAAACGCAGTTTTAGGCTCGCTTTAAGCCTTTAAATGTTGTTTTGATATCTTTGCATGTCCTCTAAAAAGAAAAGCCCTCATTTCGTCAGAAAAGAAGGCTTTTTTATGATTAATAATTTGGATTACCATTTGTCTACGTCACCGTGATCTGTTGAGCTCTCGTAAGAGCCACCTTCACCACCTTCCATAGTTTTACGAGCTTCCCACTCTTTTTGAGCTTCAGCACGACGACGACCGAATTCGTCATAATCGTATTGCGGCATTAAATCTTGCTTAACGTGGTCAATTGTTTGAGTCAACATCGACAAAAATTCGTTGAAGTCTTCTTTGTACAAGAAAATTTTATGACGCTCGTAACCATCTCCATCTGCACGCTTAGTGCTTTCTGTTAGGGTAATGTAATAGTCATTGCCACGAGTTGCGCGTACATCAAAAAAATAAGTACGGCGTTTGCCTGCTCTGAATTTCGTTGAGTAAACACTGTCACTCATACGTTTTTCATTTCCGTTGTTGTGCTCCACAGTTGTAAGTTTTGATTTAGTATTGACTTTTAGTGCAATACAAAAATAAACTATTCCGGAAATTATCCAAAAAAATTAAAAATTATTTCTTGCCTTCTCTTCGGCTAATCTCATCTCTGATTTGAGCTGCTTTCTCATACTCCTCATCCTCTAAATACTGCGCTAGGCGTTCTTGCAACTGTGCTAAAGTATATTTACTGTTCGAATCAGAGGTACCTCCTATGTTTGATACACTCTCGGAACTGTCCGTCTTTTTTACGCGTTTACCCTCTGGCCCTTCCTTTGCATCTAATGAAAACCCTGTCTGGTCTAAAATTCGATCAAAGGTATAAATCGGACATTCAAAACGAATAGCCATTGCAATGGCATCTGAAGTTCTTGAATCTATTTCCAATGATTTTCCATTGACTTCACAAACTAATTTAGAGTAGAATACTTTGTCTTGCATATTATCAATAATCACCTCTTTCAAAGTGATTTCAAATAAGCTCATCATATTCTTCATCAAATCATGCGTAAGTGGACGACTTGGTGTGATTTTTTCCAAGGCAACAGCAATCGCTTGTGCCTCGAAAGCGCCTATCATAATAGGCAAACGACGTTCCCCATCGATTTCTCCTAAAATCAAGGCATAACTATGGTTCTGCGCGACGTTAGGGGATAACGCGATTATTTCTAAAGCAATCTTTGGGGAATCGCTCATACTTATTGTCCTTTGAATTTTTTAATGGCAGCATTAAGTTTTGGAACCACTTCAAATGCATCACCTACAATACCGTAATCAGCTGCACTGAAGAATGGAGCTTCCTTATCCGTATTTATTACTACAATCGTTTTACTTTGGTTAACACCAGCTAAGTGCTGAATGGCACCACTAATTCCTACTGCAATGTATAGATTCGGACGAATGGTGATACCTGTTTGTCCGACGTGCTCTTCATGTGGGCGCCAATGTACGTCAGCTACCGCACGGCTACATGCTGTTGCTGCATTTAGTAATTGTGCTGTCTCTTCTAACATACCCCAATTTTCTGGTCCTTTTAAACCACGACCGCCACTCACTACCAATTCAGCCTCCGTTAATGGAATTTTACCGCTACTACGTTGCGTATCCTTCACCTTCACACTAAACTGTTCTGCTGGGACTGATATATTTCCTGCTTCAATTGCTCCTGCTTTCTGACACGCTTCCGTTTTATAGGCATTTGGAGTTAATGCAATTACCTTATTGTTTGTATTAATACGAACATATGCAAAAGCCTTTCCAGAGAATACCCCCTTCTTAACTACAAATCCATTGCTTGTGTCTGGTGTATCAATTGCGCCAGCTACAAGACCGGCATTCAATAATTTTGCAACACGTCCAGCGATTGCCTTTCCGCAAATATTATAACTGATTACAACCACGTCACATGCATTCGATTTTGCAACTTCTGCAATCATGTATGCATACGCTTTAGAATCAAAATTATTTAAGCGATCATCTGTTAAAGTGATGATTTTATCAGCACCAAATTGACCAAGTTGAGACAATACTTCTGATGATAAATGGCCATCAGCAAGTGCGTAAACATTCGCGTTAGCCGCATTAGCATGCGCACGAGCATATGTTAAAGCCTCCAAGGAAGCTTTTTTAATTTGATTATTTTGACTTTCTATGAAAACTAAAATTGATGACATAAAAATCGTTTAATAGGGTTAGATAACTTTTGCTTCTTCGTGTAAAAGACGAACTAATTCATCCATTTGATCGGCTGTTAAATAGTGACAACCTTTTTTAGCTGCAGGCAATTCGAATTTTACCACTTCAGTTAAGGACGCACACTCCACAGGTGCTACTACTTGCAATGGTTTAGTTCTCGCAGCCATAATTCCTTTCATGTTCGGAATACGCGCTTCTGCCATTCCTTTTTGACAAGAGATTAATGCAGGAAGACTAACTTCGCAGATTTCTTTTCCACCTTCAATCTCACGATCAACTTCTGCTAATGTGCCATTGATAGTTAATTTGGTAGCCAAAGAAATATAAGGCAAATCTAAAGCAGCAGACAATAAAGAACCAACTTGACTACCATTGTAATCGATGGTCTCTTTACCGCAAAGAATCAAATCAAAACCTTTGTCTTGTGCATAGGCAGCAATTTGCTCTGCAACTACACTTGCATCATTAGCTACAAGGTCAATACGGACACCATCATCAGCTCCAATGGCGAATGCCTTACGAATGATGGGTTCATAATCCGCGCCACCAACACTAATTGTTGTAACGGTACCGCCTAATGTCTCCTTTAATTCAAGTGCACGTACTAGTGCATACCATTCATCATAAGGATTTACAATCCAGGTGACCTTATCTTCTAAAAATTTGCTGTCATTATCAGTAAATGCAACTTTACTGGTAGTGTCTGGTGCCTTACTCAAGCATACTAAGATTTTCATAGCTATTCTTGTTGAAGTTTTTAGTATTGTTTTTGCTTAACTCCTAATTTAATTGACGCTAAGCATAAAAACCATTATTTTTGAATTGCAAAAGTAAGCATTTTGCTCCATTTTATGAATAATATCGCAAGAGTAGAGAAATTAAAATTGATGTTACAAGAACAACCTACAGATTCTTTTCTGTTGTTTGCGCTTGGACTAGAGATGAACAAAGTAGGGGATTCGAAAGAGGCGGAATCCTTATTCAGAGCAATTATTAGCAACGACCCGAACTATTGCGGGGTTTATTATCACTTAGGAAAGTTGTTGGAAAAGGATGAAAGAATTGATGAGGCTTTACTTGTTTATGATCAAGGGCTAATGATCTGTAAAAAGTTAAACGAACAGCATAATTACAATGAGCTTAAAAGTGCATACGAAAATTTATCTGACGACTAATTTCGATGTTGCCTAAACAAAAAAGCCTTCCGATTGGAAGGCTTTTTTGTTTGGATTAGTTATTTAAAAAGTGTGGTGATATAATATATCAACGCACCCATAATTCCACTGATAGGAATGGTTAATACCCATGCCCACATCAATTTAATGGTAACACCCCATCTAACCGCTGAAACTCTTCGAGTCAAACCTACACCAACAATTGAACCAGTGATAGTATGAGTAGTACTCACAGGAATTCCTAGCATTTGTGTTAGGTATAGCGTAATGGCACCCGCAGATTCTGCAGCAACGCCTTCAAAAGGAGTTACCTTAGTAATCTTAGATCCCATTGTTTTGATGATTCTCCATCCTCCCGACAAGGTTCCTAAGCCTATTGCTATAAAACAAGCATATTGAATCCAATCAGGAATATTGGTGATATCTTTCTTAGGTTTCAAAGTCGCAACTTTAACCATCGCATTCGTTGGTACCATGACCATGCTGTCATTGATTTTCACCAATTGATGACTAAGTTCCTTTTTAATAGCCCAATCAGATTTGCTATGCGCTTTCCCTTTACCAAAAATTGCTTTATTGTTAAATATTGCTTGTTGATGACCACTTATAACAGTATCAGAACTACCATTAATAGAATCAAAATGTATGGCGTTTGCAGGAATAGAAACATAATTTGTGTCCATTTTATATACCGTCTTAATTTCTGTCCAACTTGGGATTGGTTTATGTTCTTTCTTTGCCGAAGCAGTGAACACTAATAGGGCGGCTGCAATAATACCCATCACCTTTTGTGCATCATTCGATCCATGACCAAGACTAAAGGCTGCAGAAGAAACTAATTGTAGTCTTTTGAACCATTTGTCTGCTTTTCCTGGATGAACTCGTTTACATAAGTGTAAAATGATAATTGAGATGATGTAAGCAAGTAAAAGACCAATTAAGGGTGCGAGAAAAATAAAAGCAATGGTAGTGTAAATTTTACCTAAATCTGCCAAAACACCAAAACCTGCCTTTGCAATCGCGGCGCCTGCAAAGCCTCCTAATAGGGTGTGTGAGGAAGAAGAGGGGATGCCCCAATACCAGGTTGCCAAATTCCATATGATTGCAGCTAATAGTCCTGCTAAAATCACTTCTAAGGAAATAGCGTCTGTTTTAACAATTTTAGCAATCGCATCAGCCACTTTTAATTCAAAACCAAGCCAATGATGTTTGGCAAAGAATAATACGACCGCATTAAAAAATGCTGCCCAAGCCACTGCTTGGAAAGGGCTCAATACTTTAGTTGACACCACGGTTGCGATACTATTTGCAGCATCATGAAATCCGTTGATATAATCAAATACTAAAGCAAGGGCCACTACGACGAGTAGTAGAGTTATCATTTTCTTAGGATTAGCTGATTTTAACTAACATGCTTTCTAAAACATTCGCCACATCTTCTGCCATATCAGTTGCAGTCTCTAATGCCGACAAAATTTCCTTTTGCTTAATAAGGCTGATAGCGTCCTTTTCATTGTCAAATAAATTCGCAACTGCTGTATCATAAATATCATCAGCATGATTCTCTATACTGTTAATACGGACACAAGCATCTGTAATGTTGCGAATGTTACGAATGTTTTTCAATTCATTGATTGCGCGTTGTAATTCTATTGTACTTTGGTGAATCAACTCCGCTAGTTTAATAATAGCTGGTGTAAATTCTGTTACCTTATACATGGCAATACGCTTACTAGCGCCATGAATATAATCAGCAATCTCGTCAATTGACGAAGTTAAACGATGAATGTCTTCACGATCAAACGGAGTGATGAAGCTACTAGACAATTCTAGATAAATCTTGTGCGCACATTGATCGCATACATGTTCCAAGTTTTCAATTTCCTTTTCGAGTTCTTTGCGTTTGTTCGGGTCAGTGGAATTTACTAAGTCATGCATTACTGAGGCAATCTTGACAAGATTTGTCGCTTGTTCGTCGAACAAGGGGAAGAATTTACGATCTTTTGGAGCGAAAAATTTGAAAATTGAATCTAAAGCCATTGAATTGTTGATTTATTTTTCACAAAGTTAACGTTACTTGTTTTTGTTTCAAATAATCGCTTAACTCTTAACGTTAAGGTAATATTGCAATGTCATTATTTCTGACAAAATCAAGGATTAACTAAGGTTGCCTGATTTTATTTTTATTTTTTTTTATTTACTAAAGTGCTACTCAGTAAGGATTTGAGCTCGATTTCAAGTTATTTCGTTTAAAAATTTAAAAATAAAATCGCTTAAAGTTTGATAATTGAATTATTTGTTCTACTTTTGCGGTCCCAAGTTAGACATAGGAACGTTCTATGCTAACCGCTGGTTTCAAAATTAATTGAATTATTAACCTTATATCGATGAAAGCAATCCTTGGGAAAAAGATTGGCATGACCAGCATTTTTGATGCAGCTGGTAAAAACATCGCCTGCACGGTAATCGAAGCCGGTCCATGTGTAGTTACACAGGTAAAAACCATTGCAACTGATGGCTATAACGCTCTTCAGTTAAGTTTCGGTAACAAAACCGAAAAATCAACTCCGGCCCCTTTGAAAGGTCACTTCTCTAAATCAAACACAGCTCCTAAATCTTATACACGCGAAATTCGCAATGCCTCTATGGACAAAAACCTAGGAGACGTTGTGGATGCTACTTTATTTGCGGAAGGCGAAAAAGTAAGTGTTGTGTCTACAGCTAAAGGTCGCGGTTTCCAAGGTGTTGTAAAACGCCACGGATTTAGCGGGGTAGGTCAGGCATCTCACGGTCAGCATGATCGTAGTCGTGCACCTGGTTCTTTGGGTAACTCCTCTGACGCTAGTCGTGTAATGAAAGGTATGCGTATGGCTGGTCAAATGGGTAACAATCGCGTTAAGATGAAAAACTTAAAGATTGTTAAAATATTCGCTGAGCAAAACTTGGTAGTTGTTAGTGGTTGTATCCCTGGCGCTCCTGGTCAGTATGTAATTATTGAAAATTAATTGCTCACCTCTAAAAAAGTACAAAAGTTATGAAACTAGATATTTTAAATAAGGAAGGTAAAGCAACCGGTTCACAAATTGATTTAAATGAATCAGTTTTCGGAATCGAGCCAAATGAACACGTTGTTTATTTGAATGTGAAGCACTACTTAGCTAATCAACGTCAAGGTACGCACAGCACATTGACTCGTTCATTCGTGAGTGGTTCTACAAGAAAGTTGCACAAACAAAAAGGTACAGGTGGTAGCCGTAAAGGTTCTATCAAGAATATCCAATATCCTGGTGGTCCTCGTGCCTTCGGTCCTGAACCTCGCGACTATGGTTTTAAGTTGAACGCTAAAATGAAAGATCTTGCTAAACGCAGCATCTTGAGCGCTAAAATTAAAGCTAACAATATTCGTGTAGTTGAAGACTTTGATTTGGATACTCCAAAAACAAAACAATACCTGAATTTCATTGCTAACATGAACATTGGTACTGCTAAGTCTTTAGTTGTTACTGCTGATGTTAAAAAGAACATGTTGTTAGGTTCTCGTAACGTACAACGTTCAGGTATGGTAACTGCTGATAACATGAATGCTTACCAATTGATTAATGCTGATACATTAATTCTTTCAGTAAGCGCAGTTAAGCGTATCGAAGAAATTCTTAAATAAGCCCGTTAAAACAAAGCGATCATGGAAATCATTATCCGCCCGATAGTAACAGAAAAATTGACCCAGTTGACTGAAAAGCAACATAAATACGGGTTTGTCGTGAATCCTCGCGCCAATAAGTTACAAATTAAGTCTGCTGTAGAAAAAATGTACAACGTTACAGTTGAAGCAGTTAACACAGCTACAATGCCTGGTAAATCTATTCAACGTTATACTAAGAAAGGTTTCACTACTGGCCGTAAGCCATCTTACAAGAAAGCTTATGTAACTGTAAGCGCTAACGATACAATCGATTTTTACGGTAACGTTTAATTCATTAATTAACTAATTCGAAAACGAGCTAAATCATGGCTTTAAAGAAATACAAACCAATAACAGCAGGAACTCGTCACCGCATAGGTAATGCTTATGCTGAGGTTACTGTAACTAAGTCTAATCCAGAAAAGTCTTTGACTGAATATATTTCTGGTACTGGTGGACGTAACGCTCAAGGCCGTCGTAGCATGCGCTACATCGGTGGTGGTCACAAGAAATTGTACCGTATCATCGATTTCAAACGTAATAAGTTTGATATCCCTGCTACAGTTAAGACTGTTGAGTACGATCCAAACCGTTCAGCTTTCATCGCTTTGTTGAATTATGCTGATGGTGAAAAACGTTATATCATCGCTCCTGATGGTATCAAGGTTGGCCAGACGGTTATGAGTGGTACAAAAGCTACTCCTGAAGTTGGTAATGCAATGAAGATTAAAGATATTCCATTAGGAACTATCATTCACAATATCGAGTTACGTCCTGGTCAAGGTGGTGCAATTGCCCGTTCTGCAGGTACTTATGCTCAGTTAGCTGCGAAAGACGTTCGTTATGCTACTATCAAATTGCCTTCTGGTGAGACTCGTATGATTTTGATGGAATGTTTTGCTACAATTGGCTCTACATCAAATCCTGATCACAACTTGCAACAATTAGGTAAAGCTGGTCGTAGCCGTTGGAGAGGTATTCGTCCTCGTAACCGTGCGGTGGCGATGAACCCAGTAGATCACCCGATGGGTGGTGGTGAAGGTAAAGCTTCAGGTGGTCAGCCTCGTACTCGCCGTGGTATCAAATCAAGAGGTTTGAAAACACGTGCTCCGAAGAACCCAAACAATCGTTTTATCATCACGCGTCGTAACGGTCGCAAATTGTCTTAATCCCTTTAAACTAGAAGCACAATAATATGGCTCGCTCAATTAAAAAAGGTCCTTACGTAGATCATAACCTTCAAGGTAAACTAGATAAGATGAATGACGGTTCTGCAAAAAGAGCTGTTATCAAAACTTGGAGTCGTCGTAGTATGATTACTCCAGATTTCGTTGGACATACCTTGGCAGTTCACAATGGCAATAAGTTCATCCCGGTTTATGTAGGGGAGAACATGGTTGGTCACAAATTAGGTGAATTCTCTCCAACCCGTACATTCAAAGGACACTCAGCTAAATAATAATAATCCTTAAAGTCATAAAATAGACCAAATGGAAGCAATAGCAAGATTAAGGAATCATCCGACTTCTACCCGTAAGATGCGTTTAATGGCAGATCTTATCCGTGGTAAGCAAGTAGAACAAGCTTTAGGCATTTTGCAATTTACCAAGAAACATAACTCTACACCTCTTCATAAGTTGTTGTTGAGCGCTATTGATAATTGGAAGCAAAAGAATCCAGGTAGCCGCCCTGAAGATAGCAACTTGGTTGTAAAAACGATTATGGTTGACCAAGGTGTTACCATCCGTCGTTATACAAACGCGCCTCAAGGTCGTATGTATCGTATCCGTAAGCGTAGTAACCACGTTACTATCGTTGTGGATTCAAAAGTAGAAAACGTTAAAGCATAATTATCAACATTACAAATAAACGATAATGGGTCAAAAAGCCAATCCGATAGGAAACCGTTTAGGAATTGTTCGCGGCTGGGAATCTAGCTGGTTCGGTAACAAAGCCGACTTTGCCGGAAAATTGTTGGAAGACGATAAAATCCGCAAATATCTTAAAGCTCGTATAAACAAAGGAGGTATCTCTAAAATGGTTATCGAGCGTACTTTGAAACGCTTAATCATTACCATCCATACTTCACGTCCTGGTATCATTATCGGTAAAGAAGGTAAGGAAGTAGATCGTATCAAAGAAGAGTTGAACAAACTTACAGGTAAAGACGTTCAAATCAACATTGTTGAAATTCGTCGTCCTGAATTGGATGCAGCTATTATCGCAGATACAATCGCTCGTCAAATTGAAAGCCGTATCAACTTCAAACGTGCAATGAAAATGGCTATGCAGTCATCTATGCGCATGGGAGCTGAAGGTATCAAAATTAAATGTGGTGGTCGTTTAGGTGGTGCAGAAATCGCGCGTACTGAAGAAGTAAAACAAGGTCGTGTACCTTTACATACCTTCCGTGCTGATATCGATTATGCTCACGCAGAAGCGTTAACTGTATATGGTATCATTGGTATCAAAGTTTGGGTTTGTCGCGGTGAAGTTTTCGGAAAGCGTGACTTAAACATGAACTTCGGTACAAAAGCAGACGGTAACAATGCGAACGAAACTCGCGGAGATCGTCGTGATGACCGCCGCGGTGGTGGAGATAGAAGAGGTGGAGGCCGCAATCGCAACTAATTAATTAGAACTGATAACACGAAATACATTTAGACAATGTTACAGCCAAAAAAAGTAAAATACCGCAAACAACAGCGCGGAATGATGAAAGGAAACGCTAAGCGTGGAGCAACCGTTTCTTTTGGATCTTTCGGTTTGAAAGCATTAGAAGAATGCTGGATGTCAAGCCGTCAAATTGAAGCAGCTCGTATCGCATTAACGCGTCATATGAAACGTGAGGGTTCTGTTTGGATCCGCGTTTTCCCTGATAAGCCTGTAACGAAGAAGCCAGCCGAGGTGCGTATGGGTAAAGGTAAAGGTAACCCAGAAGAATGGGCAGCTGTAGTAAAACCTGGACGTATTCTTTTCGAAGCGGACGGAGTTCCTTTGAAAGTTGCTCAAGAAGCATTATCTTTGGCAGCCCAAAAGTTGCCAATCGCAACTAAATTCGTAATTCGTCACGATTTCGCTGAATAAAAAACTAAGACTATGTCAAAGGTAAAAGAAAACTACAACAACTACTCTGCAGAAGAGTTGATCAATAAAATTGAAGAAGAGAAAACAATGTTGGGTAAAATGAAATTTAACCACAAAGTTACTCCAATCGAAAACCCAATGAGCATTCGTCAGATCCGTCGCAACATTGCGCGTATGGCTACTGCTTTGAGCGCTAAAAATTAATACTCAAAACGATCTCACTAAATAACATGACAGAAGTTCGTAACCTAAGAAAAACACGTATCGGTATTGTATCCAGTAACAAAATGGAGAAAACGATTACCGTTACTGTTGAGCGTAAAGTAAAGCACGCTAAATATGGTAAGTTCTTGAAACAAACCAAGAAGTTCCATGCACACGACGAGAAAGGGGAGTGCAATATCGGTGATACCGTTAAAATCATGGAGACTCGTCCTTTGAGTAAGACTAAGCGCTGGCGTTTGGTTGAAATTTTGGAAAGAGCAAAATAATTTTTGACCCTAAAACATTTGATAGAAAATGATACAAACAGAAAGCCGTTTACGCGTAGCCGACAATAGTGGTGCTAAAGAAGTTCTTTGCATCCGCGTTTTAGGAAACAGTGGTCAGCGTTATGCTACTATTGGTGACAAAATCGTTGTTACCGTGAAAGATGCATTACCTAACGGTGGTGTTAAGAAAGGTACAGTTTCTAAAGCTGTTATCGTTCGTACTTCTCATAAATTCCGTCGTAAAGATGGTTCTTATATCTTCTTTGATGACAATGCAGTAGTATTGTTAAATACACAAGACGAACCTCGCGGTACGCGTATCTTCGGGCCAGTAGCTCGTGAACTCCGTGAGAAAAACTATATGAAAATTGTTTCATTAGCCCCTGAGGTTCTTTAAATCTTAAGATCATGACAAGATTCGCAACGAAATTACACGTAAAAAAAGGAGATATGGTTAAGGTTATCTCCGGCGACAATAAAGGTAAAACAGGACGTATCGTTTCTGTTTCACCTAAAACGTCTCGCGCTATTGTAGAAGGTTTGAATATGGTTTCTCGCCATACAAAGCCTAACGCGCAAAATCCTCAAGGTGCTATCATTAAGAAAGAAGCTCCAATCCATATCAGTAATTTGATGGTTATGTCTGGTAGTACGCCAAGTCGTATCGGACGTAAAGTAGAAGGTGACAAGATTGTTCGTGTTGCTAAAAAGACTGGTGAAGTTTTAAAATAATTAAACAGTAGAGAATACAATGACATACATTCCTCGTTTAAAAGAGAAATACACAAAAGAAGTTGCTCCTGCTTTGAAGGAAAAACATTCTTACAAAAGCGTTATGCAAGTTCCTCGTATTACGAAGATCTCCATTAACCAAGGTTTAGGCCGTATCGCAGGTGACAAGAAATTGTTAGAATTAGCGATTGAAGAATTGTCTACAATCGCTGGTCAACGTGCAGTTACTTCTAAATCACGTAAAGATATCTCTAACTTCAAATTACGTTCTGGCATGCCAGTAGGCGCTCGCGTAACTTTACGTGGAGACAGAATGTATGAATTTTTAGACCGTTTAATCGCTGTTGCACTTCCTCGTGTACGTGATTTCAAAGGTATCAACGATAAAGCATTCGATGGTCGTGGTAACTACACATTAGGTGTTACCGAGCAAATTATCTTCCCAGAGATTGATATTGACAAAGTATCTAAAATCAATGGTATGGATATCACCATCGTTACAACTGCCACTAACGACGAAGAAGCTAAGAGCTTGTTAGTTGAAATGGGCATGCCTTTCAAAAAAGATTAATTCACTAAGATAAAAACACAAAACCGATAGGATGGCAAAAAAATCTGTTATCGCTCGTCAACGCAAAAGAGAACATTTGGTTGAATTATATGCTGAACGTCGTAAGGCTTTGAAAGAAGCTGGTGATTTCGAGGCGTTAGATAAACTTCCTCGTAACTCAGCAAAAGTACGTCTTCGTAACCGTTGTCAATTGACTGGTCGCCCACGTGCTTACAACCGCTTATTCGGTTTGTCTCGTAACAAACTACGTGAATTAGCAATGAATGGTAAAATACCTGGAGTACGTAAAGCTTCTTGGTAATACTTTAAATTTAAATACATTAATTAGCAATGATAACCGATCCAATTTCAGATTTTTTGACACGTTTGCGTAATGCTCAAATGGCGCGTCATCGTGTTGTAGATATCCCTGCTTCTAATCTTAAAAAGAAGCTTACGGAAATTCTATACCAGAAAGGTTATATCCACAAATACACCTTCCAGGAAACTCCTAACAAACAAGGTGTTATCAAAATCGCTTTGAAGTATGATGCGGTAACTAAGTTACCAGCTATCCGTGAAATGGTTCGCGTAAGCCGTCCAGGTCTACGTAAGTATAGCGGAATGCATGATATCAAACGCGTAAAGAATGGTTTGGGTATTGCCATCGTTTCTACATCTAAAGGTATAATGACAGATAAAGAAGCTCGTAACAGCAATGTTGGTGGCGAAGTATTGTGTCATATTTTCTAATAGCTCATTAAAAAATTACTATGTCTCGTATAGGTAAAGCTCCAATCACTCTTCCAAAAGGCGTAACAGTTACTGTTGCTCCTAATAATGAAGTGACTGTTAAAGGTCCAAAAGGGGAGTTGTCTCGTAAGATTGACAGCGATATTCAATTAGTTGTATCAGGTGATACATTAACAGTTGAACGCCCAACTAACCAAAAGCGTCACAAAGCACTTCACGGTTTATACCGCGCTTTGTTAGCTAATATGGTTACAGGTGTAGCTGAAGGTTATACTAAAAAATTAGAATTAGTGGGTGTGGGTTTCAAAGCTAGCAACACTGGTCAAAATTTAGATATTGCTGTGGGTTACTCTCACAATATTATCATCCAATTGCCAAAAGAAATTAAGGTTGCTACTGCGACTGAAAAAGGTTCTAACCCAATCGTTACTTTAGAAAGTCACGATAAGGAATTGTTAGGTGCTATTTCTGCAAAGATTCGTTCATTACGTAAGCCTGAACCATACAAAGGAAAGGGTATCAAATACGTTGGCGAAGTATTGCGTCGTAAGGCTGGTAAAACTGCAGGTAAATAATATTCAATCGTTACATCCGGGATGTAACGGCAAACAAAATAGAAAATGGTTAATCACAATTCCACTCGTAGAGAAAAAATCAAATCACGTAGCCGTCACACGTTACATGGCACTTCTGAGCGTCCGCGCTTGTGTGTGTTCCGTAGTACTGCTGAAATTTATGTTCAGTTGATTAATGACGACACGCATACTGTTGTTGCTACATCTTCTTCTCTTAAGAAAGGTTTTCCTAAAGTTGCTAAGACTGAAAAGTCAAAATTAGTAGGTAAGGAAATCGCTGAAATCGCAAAAGCGGCTGGTATTACTAACGTAGTATTCGATCGTAATGGTTTCTTATATCATGGTCGTGTTAAAGCCGTTGCTGATGCAGCACGTGAAGCAGGACTTAATTTCTAATCAAAAACATTGAAACAATCATATGTCTGAAAATGTACAACGCGTAAAAGCTAGCGAACTAGAACTAAAAGAAAAACTAGTTAACGTTGGTCGTGTTACAAAAGTAACTAAAGGTGGTCGTACCTTCACTTTCTCTGCATTAGTTGTGGTAGGTGATGGTAACGGAATCGTAGGGCACGGCTTAGGTAAAGCGCGTGAAGTTTCTGAAGCTATTACAAAGGCTACTGAAGATGCTAAGAAAAACTTAGTTAAAGTGCCTATCATGAAAGGAACTGTTCCTCATGAGCAAATGGGTAAATTCGGCGCAGGTCGCGTTCGTATCGCTCCAGCTTCTCATGGTACAGGTGTAATCGCAGGTGGTGCTATGCGTGCGGTATTGGAAAGTGCTGGTGTAACTGACGTATTGGCTAAATCATTAGGTTCTTCTAATCCTCATAACGTTGTTAAGGCAACGATCAATGCTTTAGAAAGCTTACGTGATCCAATGACAATTGGTCATCACCGTTCTATGAGTATGAAACGTGTTTTCAACGGTTAATCTAAAAAGATCAAAGGAATAACAAGATGGCTAAGATTAAAATAACATACGTAAACAGTGCTATCGATCGTAAGTACGATCAGAAAGCTACTATTAAGGCTTTAGGTTTGAATAAACTTAATTCATGTGTAGAACACGAAGCAACTCCTCAAATTTTGGGAATGGTTCGCAAAGTGAATCACTTGGTTAAAGTTGAAAACGTTTAATTGTAAATAAACAAAAGAGTTAATTATGAATTTACATAATTTACGTCCTGCCAAAGGATCTGTAAAATCTGAAAAACGTATCGGTCGCGGTGAAGGATCGGGTCATGGCGGAACTGCTACGAAAGGTAATAAGGGTGCGCAATCGCGTGCTGGTTATAAATCTAAGCGTGGTCATGAGGGTGGTCAAACTCCAATCCAACGTCGTTTACCAAAACGTGGTTTCAAGTCTTTGAACCGTGTTGAATATATGGTTTTGAATCTTAACGATTTGACTCACTATGCAACTAAGTTCTCTACTGATACAGTAGATGTAGAATTGTTGCGTCAACACCGTCTTATTTCTAAAGACGCTAAGTTGAAAATCTTGGCTAATGGAGCTTTAGCTTCTAAAGTAAATGTGAAGGCTCACGCTTTCAGCGAAAAAGCAAAGTCTGCAGTAGAAGCTTTAGGTGGAACTGCTGAAATTCTGAAGTAATTTATAACTTTAGTTCATGAAAAGATTCTTAAATACGATTCGTAATATCTGGGCAATTAAAGAATTGCGCGATAAGATAGCATTAACATTATTGTTAATTGCTATTTATCGTTTTGGTTCATACGTTGTTCTTCCAGGTATTAACCCTAACATGTTGTCTAAATTAGGTGCGAACGCTGGTAGCGGTTTACTTGGTTTGTTCAACACATTTGTGGGAGGTTCATTCTCTCGCGCTTCTATCTTTGCATTAGGTATCATGCCATATATCTCCGCATCAATTGCTTTGCAGTTGTTAGGAATGGCTGTTCCTTACTTCCAAAGATTACAGCGTGACGGAGAAAGTGGACGTCGTAAATTGAATCAATATACACGTTTCGCAACAATTGTGATAACTGCATTGCAATCAATTGCTTACGTTACTTATCTTAACAATCAAGTTGAAGCAGGTGGTATCACGATTGCTCCAGGTTTGTTCTGGTTCTCTACAATCGTTACACTTACAGCGGGAACAATGTTTGCACTTTGGTTAGGTGAGCGTATTACAGATAAAGGTATCGGTAATGGTGTTTCTTTACTAATCATGGTTGGTATCATGGCTCGTTTCCCTCAGGCTATCTGGAGTGAATTAGACAGTAAAGTTCAACGTGCGGGTGGTGGAATGATTATGTTCTTAGTAGAAATGATCTTCTTGGTATTCGTATTGTTCTTCATTATCTTGTTAGTACAAGGTACTCGTAAAATTCCTATTCAATACGCTAAACGTATTATTGGTAATAAGCAGTATGGTGGTGTTCGTCAATATTTGCCTTTGAAAGTAAATGCTGCAGGTGTTATGCCTATCATTTTTGCTCAAGCAATTATGTTCGTACCTAGTTTGTTCTTGCAAATGTTCCCTAATAATAGTTTTGTACAATACATCTCTAATTATGAAGGGTTCGGATATAATCTTTTGTTCGGTTTATTAGTAGTTACTTTTACTTATTTCTACACAGCTTTGATCATTAATCCTGTTCAAATGGCTGATGAGATGAAGCGTAACAATGGTTTTATTCCAGGTGTTAAGCCGGGTAAAAAAACTGCTGAATACATTGATAGCATTATCTCTCGTATTACATTACCAGGATCTGTGTTCTTAGCATTAGTTGCAATTATGCCTGCATTCGCTCGTGTAATTGGCATTAATTCTCAGTTTGCTAATTTCTTTGGTGGTACTTCAATTCTTATCATGGTAGGAACTATCTTAGATACACTTCAACAAGTTGAAAGCCATTTATTAAGTCGCCACTATGATGGTTTGATGAAGAATGGTCGTATTAAGGGTCGTCAAGTTGCAAACTCTGCAATTGCTGTTCCTCAAGGATAATTCTTTAAGCGATGAGTGAGGTTACGTATAAGACATCTGAGGAGATTGAATTAATAAAAAAAAGTTCTTTGTTAGTCAGTGCGGCTTTAGCAGAAGTAGCTAAAGTGATTGCACCAGGTGTAACAACTTTAGATTTAGATAAGGTTGCTGACGACTTTATTACTAAAAATGGTGGATATCCAGTATTTAAAGGATATCAAGTGTATGATCAAGCTTATCCATTTGCTACTTGTATTAGTGTAAATGAGGCTGTTGTACATGGTTTACCAAATGATTATGTAATTCAGGACGGTGACATTATTTCAGTGGATATTGGGGTGAAGATGAATGACTTTATTGGTGATTCAGCCTATACCTTTGCGGTCGGAAATGTGAAGGAAGAAGTTCTTAATTTATTGCGTGTTACTAAGCAGAGTTTATATCTTGGTATAGATCAAGCTAAAGTAAATAATAGAGTGGGAGATATTGGCTTTGCTGTTCAAAGTCATTGTGAAGGGAATGGTTATAGTGTTGTAACTGAGTTGGTTGGACATGGAGTTGGAAGAGAGTTACACGAGGATCCTCAGATTCCTAATTATGGACGAAGAGGTGCAGGAAAGAAGTTACAAGAGGGATTGGTTATAGCAATAGAGCCGATGATTAATTTAGGGAAGAAAGAATTAGGAGTGGCGGAAGATGGTTGGACATACATAACTAAGGACGGTAAAGCGTCTGCACATTATGAACATACCATTGCCTTAACTAAGTCGGGACCAGTTATATTGAGTGATTTCAGTATTGTGGAACAGGCTGAGTTATCCAATAAAAATTTAAATACAAGTTATTTTGCATAATGGCAAAACAAGATGTAATAACGCAAGACGGTACAATCGAAGAAGCGAATAGCAATGCGATGTTCAAAGTGAAGTTGGAAAATGGTCACTCTATTTTAGCAACGATCTCTGGAAAGATGCGCATGCACTATATTCGTATTCTTCCAGGAGATAGAGTTCAGGTGGAAATGAGTCCGTACGATTTAACAAGAGGACGTATCATTTTCCGTTATAAATAAACTAACAATTAAAGAAGCATAAATTACTCAATCATGAGAGTTAGAGCATCCATCAAAAAAAGAAGTGAAGACTGCAAAATTGTCCGCAGAAAGGGCAAATTGTTCATCATTAACAAGAAAAATCCTCGTTTTAAACAACGTCAAGGATAATCGATTTTAAATTTCTACAAACTAACATAACAAAACATGGCCCGTATTTCAGGTGTAGACTTACCTAAAAACAAAATCGGCGAAGTAGGATTATCCTATTTGTTCGGTGTTGGTCGCAGCGGTGGCCGCAAAATTCTTTTGCAAGCCGGCATCGACCCATCTAAAAAGGTAAAAGATTGGAATGATGACGAATTGAATAAAATTCGTACGATTATCAACAACGAATGGAAAGTGGAAGGAGCTCTACGTAGCGAAATCCAGTTGAACATTAAGCGTTTGATGGATATCGGTTGTTACCGTGGTATTCGTCATCGTAAGGGATTGCCTTTGCGTGGACAACGTACACGTACTAACTCACGTACTCGTAAGGGTAAACGTAAGACAGTTGCAGGTAAGAAAAAGGCACCTACAAAATAAAATTAGTTCAGGTCAAAATAATGTATTATTTTCGCGCGGCTTAAGGTTGCTCGGGATACATTTAAACCGTGCTTAAAATTAAATTAAAAGACAATGGCAAAAACCTCATCTGCAGGCGCAGGGAAGAAAGTTACCAAAAAGAAAACAGTTAAAACTGATGCTGAAGGTGTTGCACACATCCAGGCTTCATTCAATAACTTAATTGTATCCATGACAAACAAAACTGGACAGGTGATCTCTTGGTCATCAGCTGGTAAAATGGGTTTCCGTGGATCTAAGAAAAACACACCTTATGCTGCTCAAATGGCTGCTTCAGACGCTGCGAAAGTAGCTCACGATGCAGGAATGCGCAAGTGTGAAGTGTTTGTAAAAGGACCAGGATCAGGACGTGAGTCTGCGATTCGTGCGATTTCACAAACAGGTATCGAAGTTACTATTATTCGTGATGTAACTCCAATGCCACACAACGGATGTCGTCCTCCGAAAGCAAGACGTGTATAATCTTTATTAATTTAAACAACCCTATATAAAATGGCTAGATACACAGGACCAGCTTCCAAAATTGCTCGTAATTTTGGTGAACCTATTTTCGGTGCCGATAAAGCCTTCGATCGCAAGAATTATCCGAGCGGTATGCATGGTATGGCACGTAAGAAAAAGCAGCAGTCTGACTATGCTTTGCAATTGAAAGAAAAACAAAAGGCCAAATACACTTATGGCATTTTGGAACGTCAATTCCGCAAAATATTTGTCGAAGCTGCTCGTAAACATGGTGTAACAGGTGAGAACTTGTTGAAATTGTTAGAATCACGCTTAGATAACACAGTATTCCGTTTAGGCATCGCTCCTACTCGTCGTGCTGCTCGTCAATTGGTTAGTCATAACCACATTGAAGTTAACGGTGTTAATACTAATTCTCCATCATTCACTTTGCGTAAAGGTGATGTTGTGACAGTTACGTTGAAAGCTCGTGAAATGGAGGTAATTCAAACTTCATTGCGTAACAAAGGAAAGAATTTCCCTTGGTTGCAATGGAACGAAGATAAAATGGAGGGTACTTTCATCGCAATGCCTGAAAGAGATCAGATTCCTGAGAATATCAAGGAACAACTTATCGTTGAACTTTACTCTAAGTAATCCATTGATTAAATTTGATTTTGGATATTTCCAATCAATCTTAATCACTTTCCTTCACTTTCAATTAAATATAAAATGGCTTTATTAAATTTCGTAAAACCAGATAAAATTATCCTAAACAAGGCAAACGACTTCGAAGGTACATTCGAATTCCGTCCGTTAGAGCCTGGTTTTGGAGTAACGATAGGCAATGCTTTGCGTCGCGTATTGTTATCATCATTAGAAGGATATGCAATTACTAACATCAAAATCAGTGGTGTTGAGCATGAATTTTCTACGATTAAAGGTGTAATGGAAGACGTTACAGAAATCGTTTTGAATTTGAAGCAAGTGCGCTTGAAAAAAGTAATTGATACTGACCTTAGCTCTGAAAAAATCGTTTTAAGCATCAAAGGTAAAGAAGAATTACGTGCTGAAACTATTGGTAAACATACTACTAGTTTTATGGTAATGAATCCTGATTTGTTGTTATGCCGTATGGATCCTGCAACTAATTTGAATATCGAATTAACGATTGAAAATGGTCGCGGTTATGTTCCAGCGGAAGATAACAAAAACAAAGAAGGTGCTTTAGGAACAATCGCAATTGATTCTATTCATACTCCAATCAAGAATGTTAAATACGCTATCGAAAATACGCGTGTTGAACAAAAGACGGATTACGAAAAGTTGATTTTGGATGTTACTACTGACGGCACTATTCACCCTGAAGAAGCTGTTAAAGATGCTGCTAAAATCTTGATTCAACATTTGATGTTGATCAGCGATGAGAAAATCACTTTCGATGATTTCAGCGAGTCTGCTCACGAAGTAGTTGATGATCATGTTTTACACATGAGAAAACTATTGAAGACTCCACTTGAAGATTTAGATTTAAGTGTACGTGCTTACAATTGCTTAAAAACTGCAAAGATTAATAACTTAAGTGAGTTGGTTAAGTTTGATCTTAATGATTTGTTGAAATTCCGTAATTTCGGTAAGAAGTCGTTGACTGAGATCGAAGCGATGGTACACGAAAAAGGTTTACACTTCGGTATGGACCTCAGCAAATACAAATTAGAAGATTAATTACTTACCCTAAAAAAGACTAGCGTCAAATAAATCATGAGACACGGAAGAAAAGTAAACCAGTTAAGTCGTACAAAAGCACATCGTGATGCGCTTTTGGCCAATATGACCATTTCGCTTATCAAACATAAGCGTATGATCACTACGGTAGCTAAAGCTAAAGCTTTGCGTCGTTATGTTGAGCCTTTATTAACTCGTGCTAAGGTTGATAATACACACAATCGTCGTATTGTATTCTCTTATTTGCAAGATAAATATGCTATCACTGAATTGTTCGGTGGTGTTGCTGAAAAGATTGCTAATCGTCCTGGAGGATATACTCGTATCATTAAAGTTGGTTTCCGTCCTGGAGATAGCGCTGATATGGCGATGATTGAGTTGGTTGACTATAACACAACTTACCAAAGCAAAGCTCAACAAAAATCAGGTGCTGCTGCAGCTCCTGCTAAGAAAACTCGTCGTGCTGGTGGTACTCGTAAGAAAGCTACCAAAGACGAAGGCGAAGCTCCTGCTAGCGAAGCTACAGAAACATCTGCTGAATAATTTAATTCAAGCAAAGCATAAAAAAGCCCATTCGAAAGAATGGGCTTTTTGTTTTATTAGAATGAAGGAAAATGAAAAAAGGAGAAGAAAGAATTACTCTTGAGAGAATAGCTTTTTTAACGCTTCTGCTTCGTGCGCTTTGATTTTGCCGGCAAGTACAAGTCTGACTTCTCTTCTACGCTCTGCGCCCTCAAAAACGGCTTTTTCTTGGTCAGTCTCTGGGATGATTGGAGGAACATCTAATGGAACACCGTTTTCATCTAAAGCAACAAACGTATAGAAGGCTTCATTTGAAGTTACCTTCTTACCATGGCGTAGTGTCTGCGCATAGACTACCATATGTACTTCCATAGAGGTTTTGAAGGCTCGCGTAACCTTTGCTTCGATTGTAATTACCGAACCTAATTTGATGGGTTGTTTGAAAGAAACGTTATCTACAGAGGCTGTTACTACCGAAGACATAGCGTGTTTGGATGCAGCCAATGCGGAGGCTATATCCATCCAATACAATAAACGTCCTCCCATTAGGTTTCCTAAAAGGTTGATATCATTTGGAAGGACCAATTCTGTCATTATTGTCAGTGAGTCGCTCGGTTTTTTAGCTTCCATATTATTTTACTGTTGAGATTTTTAACATGTTTGTTGGACCTTGTGCATGTGTTGGCATGGCGCCAGTATTCACCACGGTATCGCCTTCTTTGATCTTTTTGTTGTTTTTCAATATTTCTATTGAATAAGCAATCATATCATCGATGGCATTTAAATTCGGGAAGTAATAAGATTGTTGCACCCCCCAACATAAAGAACTCTGATTTACGAAAGATGGACGATCTGTAAACAAGTAAATTGGACAATGTGGTCGAAAACTACTAATCATGAAGCCGGTATAGCCGCTTCTTGTATGTGCAATGATTGCATTCGCTTCTACATCATCCGCAATTTTGGCTGCGTTATAACAGAGCGCATCCGATAAGAATGTCGGTGAGTGTTTCTGTGGAATCAAATTTCTGTTGTAGACACCTTCTTCTTTTTCCACTTCGTCAATGATCTTCTTCATGGTTTCTACTACCAAAACAGGATGCTTGCCGTTCGCGGTTTCACCACTAAGCATGACAGCATCTGCACCTTCCCAAACGGCATTACTCACATCGGTGATATCTGCGCGGCTAGGTTTGGTGTTTTCCATCATGGATTCCATCATTTGTGTGGCCATGATCACAGGCTTAGCACGATGAATACATTTTTTGATGATAGTGCGTTGAATCAATGGGATTTTCTCCACTGGCAATTCTACACCTAGATCGCCACGGGCTACCATTACGCCATCGGCCTCCAAAATAATTTCTCGAAGGTATTCTAAGGCTTCTGGTTTTTCTATTTTGGCAATTACCTTGATGAAGCTATTTTGCTTTTCAATAATGTTTTTTAATTCGATGATATCGCTTGGCTTTCTAACAAATGAAAGGGCTACCCAATCCAAGTGATGTTCGATAATAAAATCAAGATCTTTTAGGTCTTTCTCCGTTAAGCATGGTAGAGAGATTTTTGTATTTGGTAAATTGATCCCTTTTTTAGAGGAAATTCTACCACCATAGGGAGCTAGGAGTGTTACACGCTCATTTTCGTGATCAATTGCGATTACGCGTAATTCTATCTTTCCATCATCCACGAGAATCGTTTGACCCACTTCTACGTCGGCATGTAGGTTGTGATAACTTACATACAATTCTTCACGTGTTCCTAATTTTGGGATATGGGTAAAAGTGATTGTATCGTTAGGTTGCAATTCTATTGCTCCTCCTTCGATTTCACCTACGCGAAGTTTTGGTCCTTGTAAGTCGCCTAGGATTGCAACATGGGTATCTAATTCGCGATTAATTTGACGAATCAATTCAATCACACTTAAATGACTTTCATGAGTGCCATGCGAAAAGTTTAAACGAAAAACGTTTACACCTGCCTTCACAAGGTTTGTTAAGTGTTCATGTGAATTACATGCAGGTCCGACAGTTGCGACAATTTTAGTTTGAGACATAGGGCATTACATTTTGTTAGGCGCGTTAATGCCGATTAGGTGAAGGGTATATTTAAGGACTTTAGCCGTGTAAGTTGCTAACGCAAGACGGAATTCCTTTTGTGTATTCTCTGCTTTTAATACGGAGTGTTCAGCATAGAAAGTATTGAATGATTTAGCGACTTGATATGCGTAGTTGGCAATAATTGCTGGACTCAGATTATCAGCGGCTTCTTTTATTTTATTATTCAATTGTAACAAAGCCATTACTAATTCTTTTTCCTCATTATTTAAGGAATGAGTCTCACTGAGATTAATAGAGGCATGCGAATTTTCATCATTCGCTTTTCTTAAAATGGATTGTATACGTGCGTGGGTATATTGAACAAATGGTCCTGTGAATCCATGGAAATCGATACTTTCTTCTGGATTGAAGAGCATTTTCTTTTTAGGATCGATTTTCAATAAGAAAAACTTTAATGCACCTAAGCCAATATCATTATAAAGTTCTGATTTCTCTTGTTCCGAAAACCCTTGATCTTTACCTGCTGATTCAGTGATTGTTTTTGCACTCTCAATCATTTCTTTCATTAAGTCATCGGCATCAACAACGGTACCTTCACGGCTTTTCATTTTACCGGTAGGCAATTCCACCATTCCGTAGCTCATGTGGTAAATACCGTCAGCGTAAGGCTTGTTCAGCCTTTTGCAAATTAACTGCAATACTTTAAAATGATAATCTTGTTCGTTCCCAACCACATAAATTGATTGGTCGATATTGAAATCATCATATTTCTTCTGTGCGGTACCAATGTCTTGTGTGATATAAACAGAGGTGCCGTCGCTACGTTGCACTAGTTTTTGATCTAGGCCATCTGCGGTAAGGTCTATCCAAACGGAATTATCAGGCTTTTGAAAGAAAACACCGGATTCAAGCCCTTCCTTGATAATATCTTTACCTAATAAATAGGTTTGTGATTCGTAGTACATTTTGTCGAAGCTTACACCCATTTTAGCATAAGTTTCGTTAAAGCCAGCATATACCCATTCATTCATGGTCTTCCAAAGTGTAAGCACGGCTTCGTTACCATCTTCCCAATCTCTCAACATGTTTTGCGCTTCGATAATAATCGGTGCTTGCGCTTTTGCTTCGTCTTCCGTTTTGCCTTCACTTATTAGCTGAGCAATTTCTTTTTTGTAGGCTTGATCAAATAGCACATAATATTTACCCACTAAATGATCACCTTTCATATTAGCGCTGGCAGGAGTTTCTCCGTTGCCGAATTTTTGCCAAGCGATCATACTTTTGCAAATATGGATGCCACGATCATTAATAAGGTTCGCCTTAATCACATGGTTTCCTGCAGCACTTAGTATTTCAGCGATCGCATGCCCGAGAAGGTTGTTGCGAACATGCCCCAAGTGAAGAGGCTTATTTGTATTAGGGGAAGAGTATTCCACCATTACTCGCTTATCATTCGGAGTAATTTGGTGAACCGATTCTTGCTTGAATTTCGATTGAAATTGATTCAACCAAAATTCATCGGATAATGTGAGGTTAAGAAATCCTTTCACCACATTAAAATCTGCAAGGGTAGGGAGCTGTTGCTTCAATTGATTTCCAATTGCAGTTGCAGTAGGCTCTGGTCCTAATTTGGAGAATTTAGTAAAAGGAAATACGACAATCGTACAATCACCTTTGAATTCAGGAGGTGTAGGATTCAATTGAATTGCATTAGCATCAATAGTCTGACCGAAAAGCGTTTGCGCCGCTGCGGCCACTTCATTTTTTATAAAGGACAACATACGGCGCAAAGGTACAACGAAAGCAGTAAATAATCTATAAAATCGGCATTCTAACGGCCTGGTCGATGATTTCTTTTAAAGAGGATGCAGGAACGCGTTCTTGCGTCATTTTATCACGGTCGCGGATGGTAACCGTGCCGTCCGTTAATGTTTGGTGATCTACGCACACACAGAATGGAGTACCGATAGCATCCATACGACGGTAACGTTTACCAATTGTATCTTTTTCTTCGTAGAAAATAGAGTGGAACGGACGTAATTCATCCGCAATTTTACGAGCAGCTTCAGGTAAACCATCCTTTTTTAGAAGTGGTAAAATGGCAACTTTATAAGGAGCAATAATTGCAGGAAGATGTAATACGGAACGACTATCGCTTGTTCCATCCTCTTTCGGAATGACCTGTTCTTCGAAGGCATTGCAAAGTGTTAATAGGAAAAGGCGATCCAAACCAACTGATGTTTCTACAACGAAAGGAATATAATTGCCATAAGGCTTTCCTTCCTCGTTAAGATCGTTGTCGAAGTATTGAATTTTCTTTTTTGAGAAGGTTTGATGTTGTTTCAAATCGAAGTCTGTACGACTATGAATTCCTTCTACTTCTTTGAAACCAAATGGGAAATTGAACTCGATATCTACGGCTGCATTTGCATAGTGTGCAAGTTTGGTGTGTTCTTTATAACGAAGCATGGAAGAGTCGATACCAAGACTTTTGTGCCAAGCCATACGCTTTTCACGCCAGTGGTTATACCATTCTATTTCAGAACCAGGGCGAACAAAGAATTGCATTTCCATTTGTTCGAATTCGCGCATACGGAAGATAAATTGACGCGCAACGATTTCATTACGAAAAGCTTTACCCACTTGTGCAATTCCAAAAGGGATTTTCATTCTTCCTGTTTTCTGAACGTTCAAGAAATTTACAAAAATTCCTTGAGCTGTTTCAGGACGGAGGTATATGGTGTCAGAGTCTTCGCTAACGGAGCCCATTTGGGTGGAGAACATTAGATTGAACTGACGAACGTCTGTCCAATTGCTAGTTCCACTTAGCGGACAAACGATATTGTGATCAATTAATAACTGGCGGAGTCCGGCAAAGTCAGCATTCGTTAAAAGGCTGTCCATAGTGGCGATTAACGCGTCAGCGGTAGTTTTATCACCAGCTGCTTCATATTGTGCTGCTTTATCTTCGATAATCACATCTACGCGATAACGTTTCTTACTGTCTTTATTGTCAACCATCGGGTCGTTGAAATTGTCAACGTGTCCGGATGCTTTCCAAATAGTGGGATGCATAAAAATGGCAGAATCGATTCCGACGATATTATCGTTCATTTGAACCATTGATTTCCACCAATAGTCGCGTAAATTTCTTCTTAGTTCTACGCCATATTGACCGTAGTCATAAACCGCTGCGAGACCATCATATAATTCGCTACTTTGAAATACGAAGCCATATTCTTTTGTATGGCTGATAACCTGTTGAAACTTGTCGCTTTGATTTTCCATTTATTTGTTACTTGAATCCTTTATAAATTAATACAACGCCGAAGATAATCATCCCGATTCCTAATACTTGTTGAATGCGATGAATAATCATTGGAGAAAGCCATTTTTTTAACTTTTCTGCAAAATAGGCTTTGGCTATATCGGAGGCGTTTACCATCAATAGTATTCCTCCAAAATAAACGATTTTTTCTGCTGTTGTGAAGCCTTCATTTGCTAAAACACTTGCATTGGCTGTCCAGAAAAGGATTACGCCGGGAGCAGTGAAATTGATCATAAATCCTTTTGCTAAATGCATCCAGTGGGTATTCTTTTTAATTTGAAGATGACTTTCATCCATTTTAGGTTTCTGCAACCAAAGGTAAAGCCCGTATCCAATTAAAATTAATCCTCCTAAGTAGTAAACCCATTTGATTTTGTTAGTTATCAGTGTGGACGCACCAAAATTACTTAGGAAAATATAGAACATGTCGCTAAGCGTAATACCTGCGATTAGGAATAGAGCGATTTTAAACCCTTTATTTAGGCTAGTATTAATGACTGTGAAAGCCACCGGCCCCATAGACAGGATTAGAAACAATCCTGGTCCGATGCAACTCAATAGGGCTTGTAGTAAATTATCCTGCATTTTGACTAGAATTGGTGGGAAACGCTAAGATAATCAATTCAAAATTAACTAAGAATGAAAGGTCGCTTATTAGTGAAATATTAACAGCAAAGAACCATTATCTAATCTTGCTTGTTTAATGGGTTATTGATTTTGTTTATTAATTTTACGGTATGCAATTATTTTCTCCGAATTATAAGCGTTTGATAACGCGTGAGGTTAAGGTTGGTAATCTTTCAATTGGTAATGGAAGTAGTATCAAAGTGCAAACGATGACTACGACAGATACGTTGGACACTATCGCTACGGTAGAACAAAGTATTCGCTGTATTGAAGCTGGAGCAGAATTGATACGTATCACTGCGCCTAGTTTGAAGGAAGCACAGAATTTGCAAGAGATCAAGAATGAATTGCGTAAGCGTGGTTATGAAACGCCAATTGTGGCAGATATTCATTTTACCCCGAATGCTGCAGAACTAGCTGCACGCATCATTGAAAAGGTACGTGTTAATCCAGGGAATTATATTGATAAGAAGAAGTTTGAACAGTTGGAATATTCCGATGCGGAGTATCAAGAAGAGATTGATCGTATTTATGAGCGCTTTTCTCCTTTGGTTAAGATTTGTAAAGAGCATGGAACAGCTATGCGAATAGGAACGAATCACGGTTCCTTAAGTGATCGTATTATGAGTAGATATGGAGATACGGCGCACGGCATGGTGGAAAGTGCTTTAGAGTTTCTTCGTGTGTGTAGAAATGAGTCGTTCCACAATATTGTATTGTCGATGAAGAGTTCTAATCCGCAGGTTATGGTTCAGGCCTATCGTTTGTTGGTGGATAGAATGCAAGGAGAGTTTGGCGAATGTTATCCATTGCATTTGGGTGTGACGGAAGCGGGTGACGGAGAAGATGGTCGTATTAAATCAGCTATTGGAATAGGGGCTTTATTGGAAGATGGAATAGGCGATACCGTTCGTGTTTCGTTGACGGAGGATCCTGAATTTGAAATCCCTGTTTGTAAGGACTTGGTTTCAAAATATAATAAGGGCATTGCACTAACGGAGCGCGCAGTTCATCCTTCTAGCATTAATCCTTCTGAATACAAACGTAGAGTTTCTAATCAAGTTGGAATGATTGGCGGTAAGCATGTGCCGGTTGTTTTTGCTGATTTTATGCATGTGGAGCACTTAACAAGAGAGTCGTTAAGTGGGGTGGGGTATAACTATGATGGAGCCACTGATAAATGGAATTTAAAGGATACAGCGACTGATTTTATTTATACTGGTAAACGTAGAATTCCTTTTGCATTGCCAGGTACTTTGAAAGTCGTTTTAGATTATGTAGAATGGCAATTAGTAAAGGAGGAAAAGGGGTATTATCCTTTATTTCAATACCCGCAGCTGATTGCAGATGTTTCTGTATTAGATGCGCTTGAGTCTTTAGAATTTACTTTTGTTGCTATAGACACATTCGTAACGAAGACGAATCAGGTTGTTGCAGCGCTTCAGTCAAAGAAGAATATTGTCTTGTGTTTATACAGTAGTTCGGAACATGCCATGGCTTGCGTTAGAGATTTTGTGTTCGGTTTAGAAGCCCTTGGATATAAAGGTCCGATGGTATTAGTGGCAGAATCTTCAGCTAAATCAATTGATGCGCAATTGATAGATTTTAGCAGAAATGCAGGGACTTTGTTTTTAGACGGAATAGGTGACGGCGTTTGGTTGATGAACGAACCAGGATCTTTGCAGAATTTACAAATGAAGGGTCGAACGTATTTACCGGTAACGGATAATAATCAGTTCTTGAACAATACTTCTTTCTCCATACTTCAAGCAACTCGTACCCGTATTTCTAAGACAGAATATATTTCTTGTCCGAGTTGTGGGCGAACATTATTCGACTTACAAGAAACGACTTCACGTATTCGCTCCGTTACGAACCATCTCAAAGGTGTTAAGATTGCGATTATGGGATGTATAGTAAACGGACCAGGAGAAATGGCAGATGCGGATTATGGTTATGTAGGAAGTGGTCCGGGAAAGATTACCCTTTATAAGAGTAAAGAGGTAGTTAAAAAAGGGTTGTCTAGTGATATTGCCGTTCAGGAATTGATTCAGCTAATTAAGGATAATGGTGATTGGACAGAGCCTGTGAACTAGTAGGTGTCAAAGCCGATATGGTACTGACATAGTTTTCCATCTTTGAAGTAATAGTCGCCAAACCATTTCTCGTGGTTATATCTGGCTAGGAAGCGTCTGTTTTCGGTGTTCATTAACCAGTAGTTATACACTAATGCGCCCTTATAGGTTGTTTTTTGACGAGGTTCGCCGAGTATTTTAAGAAGTTCATTTTCGGACATTCCTATTTTTATTCCGCGCGAGCTGATATATTGTTCTTCAGGAAATTTTACACAGCCGCGGCAGGGCATTTCACTAGCCGCTTTGACACGTATTTCTGCCATGGCAAATTCATGTAAACCATACCCTGGATGGGTGAAAAGTTGCAGTCGTTCTGATTCTAGGGAGTTGGTGAAATCTGCGTAAGGGAAATCAAGCTCTTTATGTCGATAGAGACGTTTACTCACGAAGTCGGTATCTTCTTCGAAATGTGCGATAACCGATTTCCAATGCAATAATGCTATACCGTTTACAGCGGTATCAGGGATAAAGGTCTTAGGGTTAAAAACTAGTTCTTCTTGCTTCTCGGAAAGGGAGAAGAGGAAGGGAATAAACAGCATGCACAATAGAATGCTTTGACGAAGCATTAATTAGCAATTTTGTCGAAGATAGGAAGCAAGGTTGGGTAGGTATTGGAAGTATATTCTTCGAGATTATCAGGGCTCACCCAACGAATATCTGTTATTTTTTCTTCTGTTTGTGGTACTAATTTTTCAGATTTTGAGCTAGTCATTTCAAACCAATAGGTTGTTTTAAGAAAGCGTTCCTTTTCTTCTTTATATGCGTGATATGTTGTTAGAATTGGTGCACCAAGTTCGAGGTTAACGAGACCTGTTTCTTCTTTTACCTCGCGTATTGCGGTTTCTTCAGGCTTTTCACCTTCGTCCGCCTTTCCTTTAGGAAGGTCCCATTTCCCTTTTCTGAAAATAAGCAGTAGGTCATTGTCTTCATTTTTAACCACACCGCCTGCAGCCATTATTTCTGTAAAGAGTTCTCGGAATGTTTTTTTGAAAGCTTCGAAATCGGCGGCATAAATTAACGCAAGTTGCAGGTGTTCGTCATGATCGCAAATGTTAAGGATGCGTGTTACATCTTCTTCTGTTTTGAATTTGCAATAAATATAGCTTTGGTAATGTTCAGCCGGTGGCATAAAATATTGTTCCTCGTCATTCGTAAGTATGAGAGGTTTCTGATTTACGTACACGGTAAAAGTTTCAGCCATATTGTTTGTTATTTGCAAAGCTTAAGTCCATTTCGTTACTTTGCATTATGATTTACAATGCAGAAACAGCCAAGACACTTGCCGATTATCTTTTACAAATAAAAGCAATCAAGTTAAGTCCTCAAACGCCTTTTACTTGGGCGAGTGGTTGGAAATCCCCAATCTACTGTGATAACCGCCTTACATTGTCCTATCCAGTATGCAGACAGTATATAAAAGAGTCTTTAACCGCTTTAGCGGCTGCAAAGTTTTCTGAAGTAGATGTGGTTGCAGGCGTTGCTACGGCAGGTATTGCGCATGGTGCTTTATTGGCGTATTGTTGGAATAAGCCATTTGCTTACGTTAGATCGGCTCCTAAGGGACACGGATTGAGTAATCAAATTGAGGGACGTATCGAAGCGGGACAAAAGGTGTTGGTAGTGGAGGATCTGATTTCAACTGGCAAAAGTAGCCTAGAGGTGGTTGAGGCGATTCGTCGTGCTGGCGGTGAAGTGGTTGGAATGGTTGCGATTTTTACTTATGGCTTTCAAGCGGCAGAGGATGCCTTTGCTGCGGCGCAATGTCCTTTTTACACCTTGTCTGATTATAGTTATTTGATTGACCTAGCCGTTGATAAAGGGTATTTAAAATCGGAGGAAGTGGCGCATTTGCAAGAATGGCGTAAGAATCCTTCGGTATGGGGACAATAAACTCAAAATACATCTTCAATTTTAATAGGCAATCATTTTCGTTTGCCTTGGTTTTTGCGGCATTACCTTTGTTTTTGCAGTGGCCCTTGTTTTGGGACAATCTGCCATACGTTGGAGGAATTGCGGATTACTTCTTTGAACATGGTATCAGCGCTAGTGTGTTCCATTTGCCTAAAGATTGGGATGTTGCGCATTCTCCGGTATTCGCAGCATTGTTAGCAATTGGATGGAAGATATTTGGAAAGAGTTTATTGGTCGCGTATTGGGTTCAATTGCCTTTTGTATTTATTACTCTTTTTTGTGCTTTTGAATTAATTGGCACCATCACGACAAACAGATGGTCGAAATGGGCCTTAGGAATATTATTGCTTTCAGATACTCAGTTTTTTACGCAATTGAATCAATTAGGCTATGAATGGGTTATGTTAGCTCCTTTCATGATGAGTCTGTTAAAGTTGATTCGGAGTTATAAATCAGGAACTATTGAAGGAGGTGTGTGGATTCGCTATGGAATTTGGATTTGGCTCTTACCATTTACGCAATTACGTGGCGTGAATATGGTGGTTATGTTAGTCGGAATCTCATGTACTTTATCATCTTTCGAAACAGGCTTTAGAAGGGCCTTACAACAGTTTTTTAAAAAAGATATTTGGTTAATATTGGTGACAGGTTTAATCACATTCTTGTGGTTGTTAGTTCATAAATTAGTGTGCGGTTATTGGACCAATGCAAGCAGCAATGCTTGGTCGGGAGAGCACTTAGTTCCTTCCAGTTTTTTGGGATTTGGGTATAAAATTTTGCTTTCCATTTGGCGCTTGTTTGATTATGGTTTTGTGAGCTATTTAGCGTTGATACCACTACTTTCTGTGTGGGCTTATATGGCTAAAAAAGAGTTTAATCGTTTTCGAAATGGAATACTCGTATTTGTGCTTGCTTTTGGATTACTCGCCTTACAGTTTTCATTTTTTGATATTCCTGTCTGTCATCGTTATTTTTTGGTTTTGCATATCTTGTTGCCAATTGGATTTGTTTGGCTGTTAGCGCAGGTAGATACTGTAAAAGCATTAGTATTAATGGTGGTTTGTAGCTGCGGAGTTGCGAGTGGTTATTTTTGGGAATATCCAGCGCGGATGGCTAATGGAAGGGAGGTACAGGCTTCTTCGATTTGTTATTTTCCATTACGAGATTCTGTAGAAAAATACATGCAGGCGAAAAGTATTTCACAAAACGAGGTTGTATCTCATTTTCCTATATGTGTGCCTAATGATTGGGTGAAATTGACCAATACAAATCAGGGAGCTTTATGCGGAGATATTGATACGGCTAAAAGTCCTCGCTATATTATATACAGTAATTTCAGCAACGGCTTTACCGATACAGAGAAGTTGCAATTAAGTAAAATGGATACCGTACGTTTCTGGAGAAACGGACCGATACATTTAATGTTGTTGCGTTGTCCTTAAGCCTTTACAGAAGGACGGCCAATAGAGTAGTAGGTATAACCTAATTCTTTCATTTGATCAATGGAGAGTACGTTACGACCATCGAACACAACTTTAGCATTTAATAACTTAGTGATTTCGTTAAAGTCGGGAGTTCTGAACTCATTCCATTCCGTAAGGATAGCAAGTGCATCCGCATTTTGAATGGCAGCATATTGATCGTCTGTGAATTCGATGCGATTGCCAAACTTTTCTTTCATGTTAGGCATACCTGCAGGATCGTAGGCTGCAATCGTTGCCCCTGCGTCTAGTAAGGCATTCATAATATTAATTGCTGGTGCTTCGCGAATATCATCTGTATTTGGTTTAAACGCTAAGCCCCAGATTCCAATTTTTTTACCTTTAACAGATCCTCCAAAGTGTGCTAAAATGGTGTCAACAAGAACGCTTTTTTGACGTTCATTGACATTAATAACACTATTTAATATTTTGAAGTCGTAATTGTAATTCTTTGCAGTGGTATGTAACGCGAGGACGTCTTTAGGGAAACAACTTCCACCATACCCGATTCCTGGGAATAAGAAACGTTTACCAATACGCGTATCACTACCCATTCCTAAACGAACCATATCCACGTTACCACCTGTTTTATCGCAAAGGTTTGCTATTTCATTCATGAATGAAATACGCATTGCCAAATAGGCATTTGCTGCATATTTTGTTAGCTCGGCGCTACGTTCATCCATGAAATAAATTGGATTGCCTTGACGAACAAATGGTTCATATAAGGTTTCCATTAATTTAGCAGCCTTAGGACTTGAAGAGCCTATTACTACGCGATCAGGCTTCATAAAGTCTTCTACAGCCATTCCTTCACGAAGGAATTCTGGATTACTTACCACATCAAATTCAACTGTTGTGGTTGCTGCAATTGCGGCGCGAACCTTTTCTGCGGTACCAACTGGAACCGTGCTCTTATTAATGATTACTTTGTAGTCTGTCAATAATTTGCCGATATCAGCTGCTGCGTTCAAAATGTATTTTAAGTCGGCAGATCCATCCTCATCAGGAGGAGTTGGAAGCGCTAAAAAGATCAATTGTGCGTCTTTTATTGCTGCAGCAAGATCAAGGGTGAAGTGTAAACGACCTTGTTTTTTATTATGCAAAAAGAGGTTTTCTAGACCTGGTTCGTAGATGGTTAATTCACCATTATTTAGTTTCTCTACTTTTTTAGGATCAATGTCAACACATGTTACATTGTTTCCTGTCTCTGCGAAACAAGTACCTGTAACTAATCCTACATATCCTGTGCCTATTACTGCTATTTGCATTTTCGATGGGTTGAAACTCAAAAATAATAAAAATTAGAAATTAATGTTCGGTTAGACGGCTTAAAATTGCTTCGCAACAAGTATAAATTTGCTCATACACATCTTCATAGTCACTTGAGTTGCCGTACCAAGGATCTTTAACAGATTTATTTTCTCCTGGATGGATTGCATCTAAAAATAAAGTGATTTCTGCTGTTGAATGTTCTGGTTTATAATCTAAGACACTTTTGTGTACATCTTCAGCTAAGGTAAAGATGAAATCAAATTGCGTGAAGTCGGTACGTTTTAAGGGACGTGATTTTTGTTCACTGATATCAATTCCGTTTTCTTTGCAAACCCTTATTGAGTCGACATGTGGCGCTTCTCCTTGATGATAGCCAGAAGTTCCTGCAGAATCAATTTCCCACTTTAATCCTTTCTCTTCACATAACTTTTTCATTACTCCTTCTGCAATGGGAGAACGACATATATTGCCTATGCAAACAAATAACAATTTCATACTGCAAAGTAAGCGATTATCAAGGTATTTAGGGATAGTTTTGTTATTTTTGAGGATATTTAATTCATATGGGATTTTTTGATTTTTTTAAATCTAAGCCAGAAAATAAAGAACGTCTTGACCAAGGCTTGGAAAAGACTAAAACTGGTTTTTGGGATAAACTCAATAAGGCTTTGTTGGGTAAGTCGACCGTTGATGACGAAGTTCTAGATTCTTTGGAGGAGACCTTATTGGGTGCGGATGTTGGAATGGAGACGACCACTTTAATTATTGATAAAATTCAGCACCGTGTATCTAAGGATAAGTATATGGATATGACTGAATTGAAGCGTATTTTACGTGAAGAGATTCTTAATATTTTTACTTCACAACCAAGTATTGAAAGCAAATGGAATGAGCACTCAGGTCCTTTTGTAATGCTAATTGTTGGCGTTAATGGCGTTGGTAAAACAACAACGATAGGTAAATTGGCTAATAAATTTGCAGTGGCAGGTAAACAAGTTTTATTAGGCGCTGCAGATACTTTTAGAGCAGCTGCAACGGAACAGTTAACCATTTGGTCGCAACGCGCAAAAGTTGAAATTGTAAAACAACATCAAGGGGCCGACCCAAGTGCGGTAGCATTTGATACTGTTCAATCAGCGGTTGCTAACAAAAAGGATGTTGTATTAATTGATACTGCTGGACGTTTGCATAACAAGGTGAACTTGATGAATGAATTGAGTAAGATTAAACGAGTGATGCAAAAGGTGCAAGCCGATTTTCCTCACGAAGTTTTATTAGTATTAGATGCTTCGACTGGTCAGAACGCCATTGAACAAGCTAAGCAATTTACTGCTGTAACGGAGGTGACAGGTATTGTTTTAACTAAATTAGACGGAACGGCCAAGGGTGGGGTTGTGTTAGCGATTGCTAATCAGTTTCAAATTCCTGTTCGTTATATCGGTGTTGGAGAGCAAATGGAAGACTTACAGTCATTTGATGCAAAGTCATTCGTGGATAGTTTGTTTGCAGAAAATTCAAACGCATAGTTTTTGATGAAACGGATATTTGATTTGTTTTTTACTATTCTAGGTTTGATTATTCTTTTACCTTTTTTTGCTTTGATTGCAATATGGGTGATGATGGATAGTCGAGGTGGCGTTTTCTATCGTCAGGAAAGAATTGGCAAAGATCAAAAACCATTCAAATTGCTAAAGTTTCGTTCAATGCGAACAGGGGCTGATAAGCAGGGCTTGTTAACCGTTGGTATGAAGGATAGTCGTATTACGCGCTCTGGTTTTTATTTGCGTAAGTACAAGTTGGATGAATTGCCACAGTTAATAAATGTTTTGCTTGGAGATATGAGTTTGGTCGGACCTCGTCCCGAAGTAGAGAAGTATGTTAAGCTTTATTCTGAGGAACAACTTAAAGTGTTATCCGTTCGTCCGGGGATTACAGATTTGGCGTCCATTAAGTATCGTAATGAAAACGATGTTTTAGCTTCCTTTGAAGATGCGGAGGCGGGCTATATCCAATCTGTAATGCCAGATAAATTGAAATTAAATTTGATGTACATCCAAAATAGAAGTTTATTAATGGATTTACGAATCATACTTACGACCGTTTTACCTATTTCTTTCGTTTAATATGCTGCAGCAATTAAGACAATTCTCTAGGGTTTATATCTTTCTACTCGATCTATTCATCGTATTGCTATGTTTAGGTTTTGCGTTTTTGGTGCGTTTTGAATTTCATATTCCAAATCATGAACTCACATACATCTCATGGATTATTGCTCTTGTATTAGGAATTAGAACCGTATTTTCTATTTATTTTAAAACCTATGCTGGTATTGTAAAATACACTAGCACTGAAGATGGAAAGCGAATTGTATTATCAACTTTATTTGGAACGATTACATTTGGCTTGATTAATTTTATTCTGCACAAATCGCTTGGATCTTATTTAATCCCATTCTCAATTGTTGTTATTGAGTTTTTATTAGTGGTCTTTTTTCAAGCAGGTTATCGTTTGGTGTTCAAAACGATTTATTTTGAATTTCTAAACAATAAAAAGCATAAGTTAAGTGCTTTAGTTTATGGTCCTACTGAACTCGGGATAATCGTTAAAAATATGATGGATCGTGATCCGCAATACAACTACAACATTGTTGCTTTTGTGGAGGATAATTCCAAGCGAGTTGGCTTAAAGGTTGAAGGGGTTAGTGTAATAGATTTTTCAGATTTAGATAAGGTTTTGATTGATGAACAAATCGATCAGTTGTTTATAGCGCATCAACCGGATTTGGATAGAAAGAAAAAAGTAATTGAATGGGGTATTCAACATAATATTCAAATTATGAATGTTCCTCCTGTGAATAAATGGATCAATGGTGAATTAAGTATTAACCAGGTTCGTAATGTTAGAATTGAAGATTTGTTAGAGCGTCCTGCAATTAAATTAGATATTGATAAAATTTCTAACGAGTTAAAAGGTAAAAGAGTATTAGTGACAGGAGCTGCAGGTTCGATTGGTTCTGAAATTGCTCGTCAAATTTTGAATTTCGCTCCGGAAAAGCTTTTTCTTTTAGATCAAGCCGAAACGCCATTATTTGAATTGGAGAACGAACTCCGTGAGTTGAAAACGGCTTGTGCTTATGAAACTGTTTTAGCGGATGTACGCAATAGAGAGCGAATGAAAAGGGTTTTTAGCGTATTTAAACCTGAAATCGTATTTCATGCTGCAGCCTATAAGCATGTGCCTTTGATGGAGAATAACCCATCTGAATCCATTCTTACAAATGTGCAAGGGTCAATGATTGTTGCAGACTTGTCTAAAGAATTTGACGTAAAGAAAATGGTCATGGTTAGTACCGACAAGGCTGTGAATCCAACAGGAGTTATGGGTGCGTCTAAGCGTATTGCGGAGATGTATGTGCAGGCCTTGGATAAGATTAGTTCGGAGGAAAATAGCACAAGATTTATAACCACTCGTTTTGGTAATGTTTTAGGAAGTAATGGTAGTGTGATTCCTGTTTTTAGAAAGCAGATTCAAGAAGGAGGTCCGATAACCGTAACTCACCCTGACATCACCCGTTATTTTATGACGATTCCAGAAGCTTGTCAATTAGTTTTAGAAGCAGGCGCCATAGGGAAAGGAGGAGAGATAATGATATTTGATATGGGTGAAAGTGTAAAGATTGTTGACTTAGCTAAAAAAATGATTCGTCTGAGTGGATTGGAATTAGGCAAGGATATTGAAATCGTTTTCTCTGGATTACGTCCGGGTGAAAAATTGTATGAAGAATTGTTGAATCAACAGGAGAATACTATTCCGACCCATCATGAGAAAATTATGATAGCAGAGGTTCGTGAGTATCCTTTTAATGAGGTTAAAGATGGAATTGTAACCTTAATTTCCTTGTTTGAGACACAGGATAACAACGCTATTGTGGCGCAGATGAAGAAGTTGGTGCCGGAGTTCACGAGTAACAATTCCGTTTTTGAAAAACTTGATAATTCGAAGTAATGAAATTTTATAATTGGAGGAAGGAATACCTAATTGTTTTAATAGGTATTTGGATTAGTTTAAGTGCGAATGCTGCCGATAAAATTCCAGTCGCCTCACAACATTCCTTTGCAAATCCTCAGCAAGCTTATGTAACCCATTTAGATTGGAATGCTGCCATTGATTTTAATACTAAACAGATAAGTGCCACTGCGATTTGGGATATCAAGATTGTGGATCAAGATGCGAAAGAAATAATTTTTGATACGAGAGGACTTGCTATCAATTTAGGGGCTATCAAGGTGAATGGAAAGCCTGTGAAGGCGTTTTTAGGACCTATGAGCGAATTAGCATTTATGGGACAAGCATTGCATGTGCCAATTCATAAAGAAGCTAAAAAGGTTGAAATTCTCTATCATACAACAGATGCATCTCAAGCATTACAATGGGTGGAGCCTACGCAAACACATAGTAAGACTGACCCCTTTTTATATACTCAGTCTGAGGCTGCTTTAGCTAGATCGTGGGTTCCTTGTCAAGATGCCCCAGGAATTCGTTTTACCTATGCTGCTCATTTGAGTGTTCCTGCAGGATTTCTTGCATTAATGAGTGTAGGTAATAATGCGAAGTGTACTAATTCTAAAAATCAGTATAATTATCAGCAGACACATCCAATTCCATCTTATTTATTGGCTTTGGCTGTGGGGAAGTTGAGGTATATGCCTTATTCTAATTCTGAATGTGGTATTTATGCGGAAGAAACTTTTGCAAGCACAGTTTATAATGAATTTGATGCGATGCCTTCGATGGTAAAAGCCGCGAGTAAATTGTATGGCAAATACGCGTGGGGAAGATTTGATGTAATTGTATTGCCACCTAGTTTCCCTTTTGGTGGTATGGAGAATCCTAATTTAACCTTTGCTACTCCGACTGTCGTAACAGGAAAAAAAGATTTAGTAAACTTGGTTGCGCATGAATTGGCGCATAGTTGGAGTGGGAATTTAGTGACCAATGCTACATGGAATGATTTCTGGTTGAACGAAGGTTTTACGATGTATGTGGAGCAACGGATAATGGAAGAGTTGTATGGAAGAGACTTTGCAGAAATGCAAGCTGCTTTGGATGTGAACGATGTTAAGGTTGCGATTCAAGATTTTGGGGAGAAAAGTCCTGATACGCATTTGAAATTAAATTTAGCAAATCGTGATCCTGATGAAGGAATGACAGATATTGCTTATGATAAGGGTTATCTGTTTTTACGAATGTTGGAAGAATATTATGGTCGTCAAAAGTGGGATGCTTTTTTGAAATCCTATTTTACTACACATGCTTTTAGTTCTTTAACCACCGAAGATTTCTTAGCTTATTTGAGTAGCCAATTAGTAAATCCTGAGCCTCTTGTAGCTCCAGAACAAACGGCATGGCGTAAATTAAGAATTGATGAATGGGTATATGGACCAGGCTTGCCTTCTAATACACCAGTTGTTGTGGCGAAGCGATTTAATAGTATTGATTCGGTGATGGAAATTGTTAGTAAGAGTGATAATTTTAATTTGAACACCATTCCTAAAAAGGACTGGACGACTTTTGAGTGGCTTCGTTTTTTACAAGCCATAGATCCTAAAACGGATAAGTTAATCCTCCAAAAATTAGATGAGACCTATCTTTTGACTGGGACAGATAATGCGGAAATAGCCACCGATTGGTATTTGCTATGTTTGAGGGCAAATTATGAAAGCGCTTTTCCGGCAATGAAAATGTTCTTAGGAAAGGTAGGGAGACGTAAATTTTTAATGCCCTTATATTTTGAAATGAACAAGTCGGATGTAGGTAAAGTTATGGCACTAGAAATTTATAAGAATTCCAAAAGTGTTTATCACTCCGTTTCTCGCAACACAATTTCGAATCTGTTGCAAACAGATTATTAGAAGATTTTAGCTGTTTAAAAAAGCCTCTAGTTCAGTATAGCTTTGAGTGATTTGGTCTTGCATATTGGCAAGATCTTCTAGTATGCTTTCATGGTTATTTGCAAGCATATCGTTTTCAATTTTTTTGGCCAAATCATAGGTGCTAGACATGCCCATGTAACCTAGTTGCGGAGCTATTTTGTGTGCGCACCATTGCACACTATCAACACCTTGAAAGGATTGATTTTGGAAGGCGGAAACTAGTTTTCCTAATAGGTTAGGGGTGTCAGCAAGATAAAGCTGAATGAACTGCTTCATGGTGTCTTTATCACCACCAGTCATATTGCTTAAGTTATCTAAATTAGTGACTGCCATAGTTTTCTTCTTTCTTCTAAGATAAGTATTTTTTTATTTTTTCTGCCATCTCATCCGGCTTATAAGGCTTGCCGATAAAATCGTTCATTCCTGCATCATAACATTCCTGTATTTCATGTGGAGTTACACCTGCGGTACAAGCTATGATTGGGATGTTTTTAGGGAATTCATCATTCGCGTTTCTAATTGCCTTAGCAGCTTCAATACCTCCCATAATTGGCATTTGGATATCCATAAGAACCAAGTTAAATCGTTCATGTTTTAGTTTTTCTAAAGATTCTTCACCATTTTCTGCCATGGTGATTTCAATGTCTGGAAAATGTTTTTGGATAACATTTTGAGCTAATAGCTGGTTGAATTTATTGTCTTCTACTAATAGAATTCGTTTTTTTAAGGGACTTGCGTTTTCGCCGGTAGTTGTTTGTGACTCTTCTTTTGATTCCTGTTTTTGTCCGGGTAGGATGGCTTCTATCGCAGCGTCTTTAATTTCTTCTTTTTCTTTTTCAACAATAGGGGTATTTTCTCCCGTATCAAATTTTGGAATTCTTTTAAAACTGAAATCTAAAATAAATTCAGTGCCTTGATTTAATTCACTTTTTACATAAATATGACCACCCATCAACTCCGTCATTTGCCTAGTGATAGATAGACCTAAACCGGTTCCACCATATAATTTATTGCTGTCTGAGGAGGCTCTAGTGAAGCTTTCGAAGATGTTTTCAATTTTATCATTAGATATTCCTATTCCCGTATCGCTAACTACAAAACGAAGTTTTATTTCATTGTTATTTGATTCGATTAATTTGATATCTAAAGCCACATATCCTACATGTGTGAATTTGATAGCGTTTCCTAAAAGATTGGTTAATATTTGACTTAATTTAATTTCATCTCCTACAATTGTATTGTCAATAGCTGGGTCAATATTTGCGATCAAGCGTAATTTCTTCTCGTGTGCTTTCAATTCTATGATTTCAAAAAGCTTACGAATACTTTCTTTGAGATGGAATGGATGTTCATTCAATTCCATTTTGCCCGATTCTAGCTTTGCATAATCTAGGATATCATTGATTAGCAGTAACAAATTTCCACTCGCATTTTTAATTGCACTTACATAACCATTCTGTTGCTCATCCAGATTTGTTTTTGCCAATAATTCACTAAATCCAACCACCGCATTCATAGGTGTTCGCATTTCATGACTCATATTCGCAAGAAAGGATTGCTTCATTTTTAAACTCTCCTGATCAACAGCCGCTTTCTTTTCTTGAATAAATTTGCGGTAGATGAATAGATAAGTGAAATAGAAAGCGATTAAAAGAAGAATAATTATTGCTGAAATAAACCACCATGTCTTATAGAAAGGAGCCTTAATGATTACTATTAAAGTCTGACTCGATTCTACCCATTCTCCGTCGCCGTTGGATACTTTAAATTTGAAAGTATAAGTGCCCGGACTGACCTTGTTAAATTCTATATGATGGTTGTTACCACAATAAACCCAATCTCTGTTCCAGCCCTCAAGGATATATGCATATTGAATGTTTGGACCATTGTTAAAATCAATGGCCATTATGTCGATGGCAAAATTTGAGTTTTTATAACTTAACGAAACTTTACT
>JACCDK010086374.1_pt1 | contig 75439 bp, 85 predicted proteins | sample 7445871 | NCBI WGS metagenome assembly JACCDK01 (sample SAMN15323436, study PRJNA562643) | freshwater metagenome | isolation source: river surface water | place: USA:Blue River Watershed | collected 2017-08-15 | reverse complement strand
GGGTGGACAAGCCTACGCCATGACCACCCGTGGGCAAGCCAGGCCGCACGACACGGCTTTTGCCAAGGGCGATTGGCTGGTGTTTGGCAGTGAAACCGCTGGGCTGCCCCTGGAAGTGCGCGAACAATTCGCACCCACGCACCAACTGCGCCTGCCCATGCTTGAAGGCCAGCGCAGCCTGAACCTGTCCAATGCCGTGGCGGTGGTGGTTTTTGAGGCCTGGCGACAGCATGGCTTTCTGGGGGCCAGCAGCGCCAGCTGATGGCCTGGTCCAGCCCGCAAAGGTCGGGCCCGGTTCATCCCCTGAAAGCATCGACCAGCAGTTTGGTTCCGGTGCAAAACATGCCCAAATACACCAAGCGGTAAAACAAAGTGGGCTCAATGGTGCGCGCCACCCGCACCCCGGCCCACACGCCCACGGGTGCCAAGGGCATCAAGATCAATGAGGTCATGAAATTGCGCCAATCCAGCAAGCCCAACAACGCATAAGGGATCCATTTGCCCGCATTGACGAAGAAAAAGAAAAACGACATGGTGGCGGTATAGACCATCGGGGCCATGCGCATGGGCAACACATAGGCATTGATCGGCGGCCCACCGGCATGGGCGATGAAACTGGTGAAGCCCGAGGTGGCGGTCAATAGGGCCCCCAGCCAGCGCGGCGCAGGTCGGCTGCTGGCGGTGGGCGGAAATACCAAACGCTGGGCCAAGAACAGCAAAGTCGTCAGACCCACCAAGCCGGCCACCCAACGCGACTCCATGTTTTTGAACAGCAAAAACCCAATCCCTATGCCCACCATGCCCCATGGGATCAAAAAGCGCAGCAGCTTCACGTCGTAATCACGCCGAAACGCGTGCAGGCCCAACAAGTCCATCACCAGCAAGATGGGCATCAATATCGCTGCCGCCTGCGGCACGCTGATGGCCATGGCCATGATGGGCACGGCCAAAGAACCAAAGCCCGCACCAAAGCCGCTTTTGCTCAAACCCAATAGCAGCACGGCCGGTACGGCCAAGCTGTAGAAATACGGGTCGGTGATGAAGGCCTCGCTCAAGGACCAAACACCCAACAAATGATCATGGTGATGAACAACAAAATGCGATTGACAAAGCCCATCTTGCCATGGATCCATGCGCGGCTCTTTGGCATGCGCCATCGCTGGGGCCGCATGCTGCACGGGGTGCTGACTTAAAATGAAAACTCATACATCAAAGCCCACCATTCATGAGCGCCTTTCTGGAAGAAAAAATTTTGTCGGTTCACCACTGGACCGACCGCCTGTTCAGCTTCACCACCACCCGCGACACGGCATTGCGCTTCTCCAACGGCCACTTCACCATGATTGGCTTGCCCGTCAATGGCAAACCTTTGCTGCGCGCCTACAGCATCGTCAGTGCCAACTATGAGGAGCATTTGGAGTTTTTGAGCATCAAAGTGCCCGATGGCCCTTTGACCTCGCGCTTGCAACACATCCAAGTGGGCGACACCTTGATCGTGGGCCGTAAACCCACGGGCACCTTGCTCATCGACTACCTGTTGCCTGGCAAAAACCTATATTTGCTGGGCACAGGCACGGGTTTGGCACCCTACCTGAGCATCGTGCGCGACCCCGAAACCTACGAGCGGTTTGAAAAAGTCATCTTGGTCCACGGCGTGCGCGAGGTCAATGAACTCGCCTATCTGAAATACCTGCGCGAAGAACTGCCCCAGCATGAATTGCTGGGGGAATATGTTTCCAAGCAGTTGCTCTACTACCCCACGGTGACGCGCGAGGCCTTTGAACACCAAGGCCGCATCACCGATTTGATCGAAAACGGAAAATTATTTGCCGATCTGGGCCTGCCGGCTTTGGATGCCGCGCGCGACCGGGTCATGCTGTGCGGCAGCCCGCAAATGCTCAAAGACACCAAGGCCTTGCTGGAAGCGCGCGGCTTCAAGGAAGGCAACACCACAACGCCGGGCGACTTTGTGGTGGAGCGCGCCTTTGTCGAGCAGTGAGGCTTAAACCCGCTCGATGACCACGGCAATGCCCTGGCCCACACCAATGCACATGGTGCACAAGGCGTAACGCCCGCCGGTGCGGTGCAGTTGGTTGATCGCTGTGGTCACCAAACGCCCACCGCTGGCCCCCAAGGGATGGCCCAATGCAATGGCCCCGCCATTGGGGTTGACGCGCTCGTCATCGTCCGACAAGCCCAACATGCGCAACACGGCCAAGCCTTGTGCGGCGAAGGCCTCGTTGAGTTCGATCACATCCATTTGTGCCAGCGACAAACCGGTCAAGGCCAAGACTTTTTCGGTGGCAGGCGCAGGGCCAATGCCCATCACCCGCGGCGGCACACCCGCAGTGGCCATGCCCACCACGCGCGCACGCGGTGTCAATCCGTGCAGGGTGGCGGTTTTCTCGTCGGCCAGCAACAAGGCACAGGCCCCATCATTGACACCGCTGGCATTGCCTGCGGTGACGCTGCCATCGGGCCGCACCACGCCCTTGAGCTTGGCCAATGATTCCAGGCTGGTCTCACGGGGGTGCTCGTCTTGGGCCACCGACACAGGGTCGCCCTTGCGTTGGGGCACGCTCACCGGGGTGATTTCAGCATCAAAAAACCCCGCTTTTTGGGCCGCCACAGCCTTTCGCTGGCTGGCCAAAGCCATGCGGTCTTGGGCCTCGCGCTCAATCCCATGCTCGACAGCCACGTTTTCAGCGGTCTCGGGCATCGAGTCCACGCCGTACTGGGCTTTCATTTTTTTATTCACAAAACGCCAACCAATGGTGGTGTCGTAAATTTCGGCGTTGCGGCCAAATGCGCTGTCGGCCTTGGGCATGACAAAGGGCGCACGGCTCATGCTCTCCACCCCACCGGCAATCATCAAATAGGCTTCACCCGCCCGAATGGCGCGAGCGGCAGTGCCCACCGCATCCAAGCCCGAACCACACAAACGGTTGATGGTGGCACCCGGCACACCCACCGGCAAACCGGCGAGCAAACTGGCCATGTGGGCCACATTGCGGTTGTCTTCACCGGCTTGGTTGACACAACCAAAAATGACATCGGTCACCGCCGCCCAATCCACTTTGGGGTTGCGCGCCATCAGGGCCATCAATGGCACCGCGGCCAAGTCATCGGTGCGCACCGAAGACAAAGCGCCCCCGTAACGACCAAAAGGGGTGCGGATGGCATCACAAATGAAGGCCTGGTTCATGGAAGTCCTTTGCTTTGGTTTTATTCAAGTGATGGGCCGGGCGGTGCAGCTTTGCGCTGCCCCCAACCCATTGGGTGGCAATTATGATTCAAGGCTGCCAGGCCACAAGCCAGCCCTGAACCACCTTTTGGACACCCGCCATGTTTTCTCCCTCTCAAGACGATGTCCGACGTTTTTTTTGCCAAGTGATGTCGCGCTGGCAACAGGGCGAGCCCCTGGATGCCTTGCAAACCCTGGCCGCCCAGTGGGTGCAAGAGCACCCCGAATTCCACAGCGTTTTGTCCGATGAGGCTTGGGCCCTGCGCCAAACCTACCCTGTGGAGGCCGGCCACGCCAACCCTTTTTTGCACCTGTCGATGCACTTGTCCATCAGCGAGCAATGCTCCATCGATCAGCCACAAGGCATCCGCCAAGCTGTGGAGCAACTCACCACGCGCAAAGACTCGCTGCACGAGGCCCACCACGGCGTGATGGAATGCCTGGGTGCCATGTTGTGGGAGAGCCAGCGCAGTGGCCGTCCGCCCGATGGCCAAGCCTATGTGGCCTCGGTCCTGCGAATGGCCACCCACGATTGAAAAAGCCTGCCAGCGGCAGGCTTTCAAACACAAAAGGTGTGGTCAGAGATCAGCGGAACTTGGACTGCGGCACAACCCGCAGTTCACCGGGCTGGGTGCTGATGTATTGGGCCAATTCTTTCAGCTCGGCATTGCTGAACTGCTTGGCGATACCGCCCATGACCCCGTTGTTGCGGCCCCATGTGGCTTGGCCTTCGGTTTTGTAGGACTTGAGGGCCACAAACAAATAGTCTTTGTGCTGCCCGGCGATTTTGGGGTAGCTCGGGTCAATGGGTTTGTTCAGGTTGGGGCCATGGCAGGAGGCACAAGCGCCTTTGGCCAACAACTCCGCCGCTTTGCCACGGGGCTCGGCAGCTTTGTCGGGCACCGGGCCAGCGCTGCCGTGCTGTTCGTAATACACAGAAATATCGGCAATGTCTTGGTCACTCAAGGATTGGGCAATGCCGCGCATGGTGGGGTGCTTGCGGTCCCCGGACTTATAGGCGTTCAAAGAAGATGCAATGTATTTGGCACCTTGCCCAGAAATCATGGGCACCTTGTAAACCTCGGGGAAGCTGGCCTGATAGCCTTTGATGCCGTGACAGCCGATGCACATGGCGATTTTTTTGGACCCGGCCTGGGCGTCCCCCTGGAGGTCTTGGGCCCAAGTGGCTGTGGTCACGCAAGTGACAGCGGCGGCAAACACATAAGACAATATGGCGTTCATTTTGCGAAGACAATCTTGAAAGTCGGTTTGAATGAATTCATTATATCGACCCCATGTGTAAGCCTCATGCAAACGTTGGAAGCAGAAAACCATGAAATTTCAAGGCTCAGACAAATACGTCGCCACCCAAGACCTCAAGTTGGCGGTCAATGCGGCCATCACCCTCAAGCGCCCGCTGCTGGTCAAGGGAGAGCCTGGCACCGGTAAAACCATGTTGGCCGAAGAAGTGGCCGAGTCCATGGGCGTTCAACTGCTGCAGTGGCACATCAAATCCACCACCAAGGCCCAGCAAGGCTTGTATGAATACGATGCGGTCAGCCGCTTGCGCGACAGCCAACTCGGTGACGAGCGGGTCAAAGACATCCACAACTACATCATCAAAGGCGTTTTGTGGCAGGCCTTCACCGCCGACAAACCGGTGGCCCTGCTGATCGATGAGATCGACAAAGCCGACATTGAATTCCCCAACGACTTGCTGCGTGAACTCGACCGCATGGAGTTTTACTGTTACGAAACCCGCGAACTGGTGCGCGCCCAAACACGGCCCTTGGTGTTCATCACATCCAACAACGAAAAAGAATTGCCCGATGCATTTTTGCGGCGCTGCTTTTTCCACTACATCAAGTTCCCTGAGCCCGACACCATGCGGCAAATCGTGGCGGTGCACTTTCCCACCCTCAAGCAAGACCTGCTGGCGGTGGCCATGAAAACTTTTTACGATGTGCGCAACCTGCCTGGCCTGAAAAAGAAACCCAGCACCAGCGAGTTGCTCGACTGGCTCAAGCTGTTGGTGGCCGAAGACATCCCCCTGGAAGCGCTGCAAACCCAAGACAACAAAGTGGCGGTGCCGCCGCTGGTGGGTGCCCTGCTCAAAAACGAACAAGATGTGACCTTGTTTGAAAAGCTGGTGTTCATGCAAAGCCGCAACCGCTGAAAACCTGAGCGGCCATGAAAAATTTACTCGCGCAAGGTTTGGGCGATGCCGTTGGGTTTGTGGTGGGGGCCTTGTTGGGTTTTTTTGCCGGGCAACTGACGGGCTGCGATATCTTTGAGGCCGGATACAGCCTGCGCAGCATCATCGGCATCGCCTTGGTGGGCCTGGGTGGTGGCATGGGCTTGCAAGCGGCGCGGCGCTGGCTGCACGGCAACGACGAACCTTCTGACAAACCATGAAACCGCAACCGGTGGTCTTGCAGGGTCGCTGGGCGCGCCTGGAACCCCTGCGCTTGGACCATGCCGATGCATTGAGCGAAGCGGTGCAAGACGGTCAATTGTGGAAGCTGTGGTTCACCGCCATCCCCACGCCTGCGAACATGGGTGCCGAAATTCAACGCCGTTTGGACTTGCAAGCCCAGGGCAGCATGTTGCCCTTTGCGGTCATCAGCCAGCCCGATGGCCGCATGGCTGGCATGACCACTTTCATGAACATCGATGGCAAACACCGGCGGCTGGAAATTGGCTCCACCTGGTACCGCCAAAGCCTGCAACGCAGCGCGCTCAACACCGAATGCAAACGCATGCTGCTGGGCCACGCCTTTGAACAACTGCAATGCATCGCCGTGGAATTTCGCACCCACTGGCACAACACGCCGAGCCGGCGCGCCATCGAACGGCTGGGGGCCAAACTCGATGGCGTTTTGCGCCAACACCAAGTCATGCCCAACGGCAGCTTGCGCGACACCTGCGTCTACAGCATCATCGACAGCGAATGGCCTGCGGTGCGGGCCCAACTCGACCATGTGATGAACCGTGTGGCTCAGCCATGATGATTTTTGCCAAACCAGCTTGTTTGCCCAATGAAAGGGGCTTGCCATGTTGATTGACTTTTTCTACACCTTGCGCGCGGCCAAGCTGCCGGTGTCGGTCAAAGAGTACCTGAGCCTGCTGGAAGCCTTGCAAGCCAATGTGGTCGGCCCCGACAGCGATGCGCCGAGCATGGACGACTTTTACTATTTGAGCCGTACCGCTTTGGTCAAAGACGAAAAGCATTACGACAAATTTGACCGCGCGTTTGGCGCCTACTTCAAGGGCGTGGAGATGATTGCCGACTTCACCAAAGAAGTGCCGCAAGAATGGCTGCAAAAAATACTGGAGCGCGAACTCACCCCGGAGCAAAAAGCCGCGATTGAAAAAATGGGCTGGGACGAGTTGATGGAGACCCTCAAAAAACGCCTGGAAGAGCAAAAAGAGCGGCACCAAGGTGGCAGCAAATGGATTGGCACCGGCGGCACCTCACCGTTTGGCAACGGGGGCTACAACCCCCAAGGCATCCGCATCGGCGGCAAAGGCGGCAACAAAAGCGCGGTCAAGGTGTGGGACCAACGCGCCTACCAAGACTATGACGACAGCCAAGAGCTGGGCACGCGCAACATCAAAGTGGCCTTGCGCCGCTTGCGCAAATTTGCCCGTGAAGGCTCGGCCGACGAACTCGATTTGGACGACACCATCCGCAGCACCGCGGCCAATGCCGGTTGGCTCGACATCAAAATGGTGCCCGAGCGCCACAACAACGTCAAAGTACTGCTGCTGATGGACGTGGGCGGCACCATGGACGAACACGTGGCGCGGGTGGAAGAAATGTTCTCGGCGGCGAAAGCCGAGTTCAAGCACATGGAGTTTTATTACTTCCACAACTGCGTGTACGACTTCATGTGGAAGAACAACCGCCGCCGCTTTGCGGAAAAATTTGACACCTGGGACATCATCCGCAAGTACAACAAAGACTACAAGCTGATCTTCATTGGCGACGCGACCATGAGCCCCTACGAAATTTTGCAACCTGGCGGCAGTGTCGAATACAACAACGAAGAAGCTGGGGCCGAGTGGTTGCAACGCCTGACCCACGCCTTTCCCAAATTTGCCTGGATCAACCCCGAGCCCATGGGCGTGTGGCAGTACCGGCAAAGCATCAGCGTCATCCAGCAACTCATGTCCAACCGCATGTACCCCCTGACCCTCAAAGGTCTGGAGGAGGCCATGCGGGCCATGTCCAAATAATCCAGCTGGGCCTGGCCCACGGCCCAAGCCTCAAGGCAAACCCTGATGGGTGGTTGGGACATCCAGTGGTATCTTGGACCGATTGATGTTGCAGGCAATCCCCATGAAAAACTGGTTTCACGCCGTGTTGGCCGCCCTCACCCTGGCCGTGGCGACCCCCACCTGGGCCCAAAACTACCCGCAAAAATTGGTGCGCATCGTGGTGCCCAATGGGGCCGGTGGGCCCACCGACTTGATCGCCCGCGTCATGGCGCAAAAGCTGTCCGAGTCCATGGGCCAATCTTTCATCGTTGAAAACCGCCTCGGTGCCGGTGGCGTGGTGGGCACTGAATCGGTGGCCCGCACCGCAGCCGACGGCTACACCTTGTTGTTTTCCGCTTCGGGTGCCATGGTCATCACACCGCACCTGAACAAAAAATTGCCCTACAACGGCTACCAAGACTTTGCGCCCATCGCCAACGCCGCCACGGCACCGATGCTGCTCGTGACAGGCCCCAGCAGTGGCATCCAGTCGCTGGCCGACTTGATCCAACAAGCAAAGCAAAAGCCCGGTCAACTCAACTACTCCACCGCCGGTATTGGCACGCCACCCCATTTGGCGGCCGAGTTGCTGAAAAGCAGCATTGGCATTGATGTCGTGCACGTGCCCTACAAAGGCGTTCCACAAGCCGATGCGGCGGTGATGTCGGGCGAGGTCTCGTTCATGTTTGGGCAACCGGTGATCGCCAACATGGCGCGTGCTGGCAAACTCAAAATGCTGGCCATCACCACCCCCAAGCGCTCCCCCTCGCTGCCCGATGTGCCCACTTTGTCAGAGGCCGGTGCCCCCGGTTTTGATGTGATGCCTTGGTATGGCTTGTTTGCCCCGGCCAAAACACCGGACGACATCGTGCAACGCCTGAACCAAGAACTGCACAAACTGCAAAGCAACAAAGACTATGTCGACCGCATCACCGCTTTGGGCTTTGACATCCCTGCCGCCCACTCACCGGCCGATTTCACCCAGTTTCTGGCACGCGAGAGCGCCAAGTGGCAAAAGGTGATTGCCCAAGCGGGCATCAAGGGCGAGTAAAAACCCGCTGCCCGCTCACTGGGTGCGTGGGCGCATGTCCACTTGTGACGGCATGCAGTTGTAGACAAAGGCCACCTGGCCATCGCTGATGGTGTAGGGGTCGTCATTGGTGACGTTGCCTTGCGGCAAGATGTATTTTTTGGCATTGGCCTGGCACTCCTCGCGCGAATCAAAGGCGCTCAACCGCTTGGGCCAGCCAAATTGGTTGGCCCTGCGCTTGTCCACCCACTCGGTGGACACCCACAACATCCATCCGCCGGTTTGCTTGGGGGCTTCTTCCAGGTTCTTGACCTTTTGCTCCAGCATTTGAACCTGGGTGCGCAGTTCATCGATTTCCGTGGTGTCCACGCCTTTGTTCTGGCATGCCGACAAACAACAGGCCAAGCCCATCAGGTACAACTTATTCATGGAATGCCTTTGGCGACATAAAAACACCCGCGTTCAGACAAATCCAAGCGCTGCGGGTGATGACAATCGAGCATACCAAACCGCATGCGGATGGCATTCCCTAGAATCCACCCCTGCGCCGCCGTAGTTCAATGGATAGAACGGGGACCTCCTAAGTCTCAGATACAGGTTCGATTCCTGTCGGGGGCGCCAGCCTGAGCGCCATGTTCAGCCTTCGTCGCTGGCTTTGCGGCTGCGCAAAGCTTTGACCGTGCCGCGCAGCCGTTTGTTGTCCAGCCTTTGCACCTGTGAGCTGCGGGTGGGTCGGGTGGCAAGGCGTTCCTTGGGCACATGGCTGGCCAATTCCAGCAGTTCGTGCAAACGGCTGAAGGCTTCCATGCGGTTGAGGTCTTGGCTGCGGTGGTTTTGCGCCTTGATGACCACCACACCAGCGCGGGTGATGCGGGCATCGGCCAAGGCCAGCATGCGTTGCTTGACCGCTTCGGGCAAAGAAGATGCCCCGATATCAAAACGCAAATGGATGGCGCTGGAGACTTTGTTGACGTTTTGGCCGCCCGCACCCTGGGCCCGCACCGCAGTGACGGTGACTTCCGATTCGTCGATGGTCAAACGCATGGCAGGGGTCGAGGTGGTGAGCTTTGGCCCATCTTAAGGGCCTGGCCTCACTGCCCGCCCACAATGCCCGAAATGATGTTGAGCTTGTTGCTGCCTTCGCGGATGCCCACCGAGCCTTGGTAGCCCAGCACATCGTCATACAGCGGGGCCATCCAACCCCATTTGTTGACCACGCTGTTGGGGCTGAAGAACAGGTCCACCCGGTTGGACGGGCGCGTCCACAGCAACACCGAACCACCGGACTTGATCCAACAAGTGCCCAAGGGCAATTGGCGACCATTGGGGCTGGTGCCCCCGATGCGCAAGCTGGGTGGAAAGTTTTTGTCGCCCGGTTGGTGGTTTTGCCAACCCTCGCCCTTGACCTTGGGGTAATAGCCATCATCGCCGGTGTTGATGACACCGTCTTTGCCCGCCGTGCCGTAGTACTGCAAATTGGCACTGTTGGGGATGAAGCTGAAGAAAGCCGTGGGCGACTGTTGCGGCCCAAAAATCAACTCCAAGTAAGTGCCCGGCGGGCCCACGTAATGCAGGTAAATCGCATTGCCAATGAAGGCTGGCATGGTCTTGCTCTCGGCCGGGGATTTGTAGGCGGCCACCCGCATCATCACGCCCTCGTATTGGCGGTGTTTGAGCCACAGGTCTTGCTTGGGCGAATAGCTTGAATCCCAATGCTCGCTCAAGCTGGCTGCAATGTATTCGGGCCGACTGGGGGCGGTTTTGAACACCACAAAGTCGCCCAAGGGCGAGCCACCGCGCTCGCCCAGCGTGCTGTCGTAAAACCAACCGAATTTGTTGTTGGGCTTGGCATACACATCGGCCCACAAATTGCCCGATAACGCGGTGCGCGAACCCGACATGGTGGCGGTTTGCGGGGCGCAGGATTTGGCCGGTGCGGTGTCCGAGTCGAGCGCGCCCAACAGGTTTTTGGCCAAGTCTTCCACTGCAGCCTCAGGGGTCACGCCCACTTCAACACCCGTGAGTTCGGCGTTGGCCTTGAACAAGGCCTTGACCTTGGCATCGAGCACAAAGTCGGCCGTGTCCTGGTTGAAGTCGATGGCATCGGTGGCCAGGTCGATCAAGCGTTTGTCGATCACCAAGCCGTTGGCGCTGTTGCCGTCGGCATCGAGCTTTTGCAGCAAATAAGCCATGTTGGCGACCTTGGGGTCGGTCAGGTCGGCACCGGCCAGGGTCAAGGGGGTGACCAGTGCCGAGGCGGGCACGGTGGGAAACACCACCTTGCCAATGCTGAAGGTCACGCTCTCACCCGCGCGGTAAGCAAATTCGCCGTAAATGCCGGTGAAGCCGCTTTGGGTGGCGGTTTTGTAGGCCACACCAATCACCGGGCTGTCGATGAAGCGGCCTTGCAGCAAAGCACCGGCCGCTTCCGACCCGCTGGTGCTCACCCCTGGGGCGGTGGGGCTGCCGCCCCCACCCCCGCCGCCACAAGAGGCCAGGCACACGGCCAGCCCGGCCTGGAGCCAAGGTCTGCAAATGCGGTGCAAGGTTGTGGATGGGGCAGTCAACATGGGGCCAAAGCCCAGTGTTTCAGGGCACGTCTTCAAGCCTGATCGCCAAGCAGCGCGCAGGGGGTTTGATCAAAGATCGACCCGACTGGCACAAACTTGACCCAAGGGCTGGGGGGTGGCCAAAGCGCTCAAAACGCCTCTTTTTCGGCCTCCAAGTAGGCCAAGCTGATGTACTTGCCGATGTTGTTGGCAAAGCCTTGCATGCTGGCGGCGCGCTCGGCCACGCGCGGGTCGGCCAGCACGCGTGCGCGGGCCTGGGCTTCGTTTTGGCCATCTTTGACCGCTTGCAAACACGGCTCCCAAATGCCCGCCAAAAACCGGGTGTAGCGCGCCAGCAGGTCGCGCCCGGGTTGACCGTGGCCGGGCAACCAGAGTTGATCGCCCGCTTGCTGCGCCAAGGCCTTGCAATAGGCAAAGCTGCCCAAATAAGTGCCGTCGTCCATGTTGGCAATGCGGTTGCCCATCACCACATCGCCCACGGCGGTGACACCCTCCTCGACCACCTGCACCGATAAATCGGCAGCGGTGTGGGCCGGACCATGGTGGTGCATTTTGAAATGCATGCCCCCGATGGCGATGACCTGTCCGGGGGTGACACTGCGGTTGGGCGGCACGATTTGCGTGCCTGCGGTGGACTGGTTGGTCCAACGCTCCATCAAGGCGCGCCAGGCATTGCCCTCCACACCCCGAATGGCTTCGATGGTTTGGGGCAAGGCGTAAATGGGCAAGTCGGGCCCATGGGCCAGGGCAAAGGCATGGTTGCCCAACCAATGGTCACCATGGAAGTGGCTGTTGAACACCGCCACCACCGGCAGCGGCGTGACACGGCGGATCACCCGCAATGCCATTTGGCCAATTTGCAAAGAACTGCCCGAATCCAAAATCACCACGCCCGCTGCCGTGACGACAAAACACACATTGGACATCATGCCGCGGTTTTCTGGGGTGGGAAAACCATCGGGCGCGTAAATCATCCACACCCGCTCTGACACCCGCTGCGGGGCAATGTCCGGTACCGGCGCGCCGCTGATGAAGTCTTGCGCTTGCTGGGCCAACAGGTTCACATCGGGCCACAAACCCAGCACCGGCAAGGCCACCGCGGCTGCGCCCAGGCATTGGCGGCGTGAGATCGCGCTGCCTTGGATGTGCTTGGAAAAGGGGTTCATGGCGGGGCTGTCTCGATGCTCAGGCATGGCCTGGGTTGGGCAACCCACTGGTGATGGTGGGGGCGTTGGGCTGGCGGGGTTTGACCCGGCCGCCCTGCGCTTTGAGCCACTGCTCGACCACCGTCCACACGGGGGGGTTGCCTTGGTGGCGGGCCTCTTCGGCCACCGGTGCCCAACCGGCCACTTTGTAGTTTTTGTCGGCCTCCAACAGCTGGCCTTTGAGCCGCATATTGCCAATGCGCGTGCCCATTTTGGCCAAGGGGTCCAAGCTGAACTGCAAGCCGCCCACGCGCACCATGTCGCCGCCTTGTTGGTAATAGGGGTCGGGGTTGAACAAGTTGTCGGCCACGTCTTCCAAAATGGTTTTGATGGTCGCACCACTCAACTGGCTGACGGTGGCAAACGAATAGGTGGTGGCCGTCATGTCCATCAGCCACTCGCGGGTGATGGCCTGGCCGGGCAACAAACTGGTGCCCCAGCGAAAACCGGGCGAGAACGCCATGTCAGCGCCTTGCACCTCCATCAAGGCATCGACCAGCAATTGGTCGCCCGTGCCATTGAAGTTGCCACGCCGGTACAAGCTACCCTCGGTGACCGCCAAGGTCTCGCCCAGTTGCTGGGCATAGGGCGCACGCACCCGGTCGATCAAGGCCTGCATGGCTTTGTCGGCGGGCAGCATGTTGGCAAACACCGGCAGCAACTTGTAGCGGAAGTCGGCCACGCGCTGCTGGCGAATATCCAGGTCGAGCACCGCCAGGAATTTGCCGTTCGACCCGGCATTGGTGACGATGGTTTTGCCGCCGGCATTGGCGACCACGCTGGCCACGGGCATGCCGTCGTGGGTGTGGCCGCCCATGATGGCATCGATGCCGCGCACGCGCGAGGCCATCTTCAGGTCCACGTCCATGCCGTTGTGGCTGAGCACCAGCACCACCTGGGCACCCTTGGCCCGCACCTCGTCGACCATGCTTTGCATGCGCGCGTCTTGGATGCCAAAAGCCCAGTCGGCCACCATGTAGCGCGGGTTGGCAATCGGTGTGTAGGGAAAGGCTTGGCCGATGATGGCGCAGGGCACGCCATTGATCTCGCGCATCACATAGGGCTTGAACACCGGGTCGCCAAAGTCTTGGGTCTGGATGTTTTGCGCCACAAATTCAATGCGCCCGGCAAAGTCTTTGTCGACAATTTCTTTCACCCGCTCCATGCCCAGGGTGAATTCCCAGTGGCCGGTCATCACGTCCACGCCCAGCAACTTGCACGCGTCCACCATGTCTTGGCCACGGGTCCACAGTGCGGTGCCCGAGCCCTGCCAGGTGTCACCGCCATCGAGCAACAAAGCCCCGGGTCGGCTGGCTTTGAGGCGCTTGACCAAGGTGGCCAAATGGGCAAAACCGCCCACTTTGCCGTAACGGCGGGCGGCTTTGTCAAAGTCCAAATAAGTCAGGGCATGGGCCTGGGCCGTCCCGGGGCGTATGCCCGTGGCCCTGAGCAGGTGCTCACCCACCAGGTGCGGCAACTGGCCTTGCATGCTGCCCACGCCCATGTTGATGCTGGGTTCGCGAAAGTGGATCGGCAACAGCTGCGCATGGCAATCCGTCATGTGCAAAAACGACACCTGGCCAAAGCGCGGTGCATCGTACAAGCCCTCGCTGGCGGTGGCGGCATCGGCCTCGGCGAAGCGGCCCATGGCCATGCCCGCCACCGCACCCGCCCCCAACACCTGCATGAATTCACGTTTGTGGAGGTTCATGGTTAAGCCTTCACTGATATAAAGGATTCAAAAAAACCGGGCCAAGGCCCGGTGTGGCGGCTCACTGGTTGACCGGCGACTTGGGATCGAGCAACAGGCCCACCACATCGCGCACCTGGGCCTCCGTCAAGATACCCATGTGACCGGCGCGCGGCATGTTGGAGCAGGCGTTGTAGGCCTTGGCATTCCAAATCTTGCCCCAGGTGTATTCCACAATGGGTTTGGATGCCGCGCTGTTGGGGTCGCTGACCCCACGGATCTTGCCGTAGTTGTACAGGCTGGGGCCAATCGTGCCGTGCGAGATTTCAGCTTTGTCGATTTGATGGCAGTTGTAGCAGTTGCCACCATTGGCCATTTTGGGGTCATCGGTCCAGGTCAGGCCGCGCCCGCTTTGGGCAACCGCCTCACCGCGTTTCCAGTCGCCCAGGAATTGGCCATTGCTGGGCCAGCGAATCGATTTGAAGTTGGTCTCTTCGATGGCTTTGGCCAGCTTGTCGTCCAGCGGCTTGCCGCTGGCATCGGCCTCGCTGCACAAGCGGTTGGTGTCATCGGTTTGGGTCAGTCGCTCCACATTGACATGCGATTGGGTGCGAAAAGAAGCCTTGACCACTTGGTCGGTGATTTGGTTGAGCTCGGCCACGCTGGGCAAATTGGCGCAACCGGCCACCGCCACAGCGGTCAGGACCAAGCCGATCAGTCGGTATTTGTGGTTCATGGTGTGTCCGTTTCAGCGCTTGATGGCAGGGGCAATGGAGGCAGCGCCTTGGGCATTCACGCCGAGGTACATGCCCAGCGCCACGGTGGCATCGCTGGCAAAACCTGGGAAGGGAAAGCGTTGTTGGCGGTAGCAATCGTTCAAGCGCTGCTGCATGCCCCACATTTGTCCGTTGGAAACCCGGTAGGCGGGCCAGGCGGCAAACCCAATGCCGTCGCCGGGGTTCTTGGTCAGCAAGGGCAGGTCTTGCAAACGAATCCGTTTGCCTTCTTCGCCGTGGCATGAGGCACACGAAAAGTCGTGCGTGCCGCCGCGCATGAAAAACAAGCGCTTGCCCACTTCGTACATGACCCGCTCTTGAACATGCGACTGCGACAAATTGAACTTCATGCCCTTGGACTCGGCCGCGATCCAAGTGGCCAGGGCGGTGACATTGGCCATCTCGCCGCTGCCAAAATTGGTTTTGGCAATGGCTTGCGCATCAAAGCCTTGCAAGGTTTGCATGCAGGTGAGCAAGCGCGACTCCAGGTCTTGGACTTTGCCGGTATCGGCAAAAAACTTGGGCAAACTGACAAAAACACCTTTGATGACCCCTGGCCCCTGGCCCAGATCGCAGGCTTCCAAACTGGCGTTTTTGGGCCCGCGTTTTTGCTTCCACAGGTCTTCACCCTTGGCCTCGAACAATTCGGCCGGGTTGCCGTCTTGCAGCATGGCCCGGTATTCGTCAATGCCTTGGCTGGCGGTCTTTTGGGCCAGCGCCGGAGCAGCCCCCAAAGCCACGGCCAGGGCCATGGGTATCAAAGCTTGTCGCATGCACACCTCGTTGAATGGGGAAAAAAACATCAGCTGATGGTGGCTTCGTCGGTGCGGGTATCGCCACGGTTGTCCACCCATTTGATGGACACCTTGTCGCCGGCCTTGGCCCCTTTGACATTGAACTGCAAAAAGGGGTTTTTGGACACCGCAGGGCCCCATTCGGCGGTCATCACCACCTTGCCGTTGTGGCTGGCGGTGACTTCCTGGATGAACCAGGCGGGAACGATTTTGCCGGCCGCGTCTTTGCGCTGACCAGACTCCATTTCGTGGCTCATGAGAACGCGCACGGTGGCTTTGTCGCCACTGGCTTGGGCGCGAATGCGCATGGGATCTGCCATGATTTTTCTCCTATCTATAAATATGGGGAAGGGTTGCGCTGTGGGGAATCAGCCGCCACAACCACCCAGGGTGACCTTGACTTCTTTTTTCGAGAACAAGGCGCGCCCGTCGTTCATGATGGCCACCGCGTACACGTCCGAAGACTGGCCCATTTTGGAGCGGGTGGCGAAGTTGGCATCGACCGCGTCGGTGACATTGAAAACCGCCACCAGCACCGAGGGGTTCTTCTCCACCAAGATGAGCAAATGCTTGACACCGCTCATCGAAGTGCTCACCCCCAGCGGCACCACCGCGCCGTTTTCGGCGATATCGGGTGCGGTGAGGGTCACGTCTTTGCTCTCGCTGACGTTGCCGCCGCCCGAGGCTTTGACGGCCTCTTGCACGGTTTTGGCATCAAACGCGGCTTTGTTGGGTGCGGCCAAAGCCGAATTGGGCAGCCAGCCACTGGCGGCCAGCAAGCTGGCCACGACCGCTGAATGTTGGATCGCTTGTCGACGATTTTGCATGGTGAATCTCCTAGACATATTTACCCTCTATTAGAACCTCAAACGGACCGCCCCAGGGAGTCAGGGGCTTCACCTGGGCGCACCGCGCGCCAGCCAAGCGGCAATGGCCTTGGCATCGGCATCGGGCAGGTTTTGCGCGGGCATGGGGATGGGCCCCCACACACCCACACCCCCGGCTTTGATTTTGGCCACCAGCACATCGGCCTGACCGTTGTACTTTTTGGCCACATCGGTCATTGCCGGGCCGACAATTTTGCGCTCCACCCCATGGCAAGCGGTGCAATTGTGCTGCGCCAGCAATGCGATGGTGGCCTTGTTGCCCGCCGCCGGGGGGCTGGGCGCTGTGCCCACACCCGGGGATGGCGCGCTGGCATCGGCCACCAAGGTATTGGCCCCGCGTTGCGGCCCGACCAAGCGGTTTTGGTCGCGCAAATTGCCGTGGGCATTGCGCGCAAAGTCGGGCAATAAAGAAGCGACACGCGGGTCGGTGGCGCAATTTTTCATGCAAGCCGTGTTGGCAGTGTCGGGCCGGGTGGTGCGCGTGCCCCATTCCCGGCCGGGCCACATGGCGTGGTCGGTCGTCATGCCCAAGCGATTGGGCATGCGCTGCTGCACCTGGGCGATGTTTTGGTCCGACAGCACAAAGGGGTCTGGCACCACCTCGGACAAATGGAGCATGTAGGCCACCACCGCATACACCTCGTCGGCGCTGAGCGATTTGGGCGCGTTCCAAGGCATCGCCCGGTTGATGTAATCCCACAAAGTCGACAAAGTGGCCAGCTTCATCATGGTGGTTCGGCCGGGATAGTCTGGGCGGGTCAAATTGGCCACCCGACCGCGCGCCACGTCTTGGGCCGTCACCCCGCCAATCACCGGGTTGAAAACCTCGTTGGACTCACCAAACACGCCGTGGCATGCGGCGCATTTGGCCTCCCACACATCCTGGCCTTGGGCGACCGAGCCCGCGCCTTTGGGCAAGCCCTTGAAATCGGCACGCACATCGATGTCCCAGGCGGCCACCTCGCTGGCGGTGGCCGCACGGCCCAAACCCGGATAGGCATCCGCCGGTTTTTGCGCCTGGGCTGTGCCCCAGCACACCACCAGGGACACAATGGCAAGGCGCAGGTCAAGCCACTTGGACATTTTTCACCTCGCCGCTTTCTTGCACCCACCACGATTGAATGGCGTTGTTGTGATAAATGGAACGGGTGCCCCGCACAGCGCGCAACTGCGCATAAGTGGGCTGCACAAAACCGGTCTCGTCAATGGCGCGGCTTTGGATGATGGCGGGCTTGCCGTCCCACACCCAGTCGATGTTGAAGCGGGTGAGGGCCTTGGACAGCACCGGGGTTTGCAAACGTGCGCTGCGCCAATGGCGACCACCGTCGACCGACACATCGACCCGCTTGACTTTGCCCCGGCCCGACCAGGCCAAACCAGAAATGTTGTAGAAGCCTTGGTCGAGCAGCACCTGCCCCCCCGAGGGCGTGGTGACCACACTTTTGCATTCTTGCAAGCTGGTGTATTGGCGGTGCATTCCGTTGGGCAGCAAGTCCATGTAATGGATGGCTTCGTCTTTGGTGGCATAGGGCTTGTCACCCACCTCGACCCGGCGCAGGTATTTGACCCAACTCACCCCTTGCACGCCGGGCACCACCAAGCGCAGCGGGTAACCGTTTTCGGGGCGCAGCATTTCGCCGTTTTGCCCATAAGCCACCATCACCTCGCCCGAGGTGATGAGCGACATCGGGATGGTGCGGGTCATGGAGGAGCCCTCACCGCCTTCGGCCAGCACAAAGCGGCCGTTTTTCAAATCGGCCCCGGCCATCTCCAGCAAAGTGATCAGCGGCACGCCCGTGAACTCGCTGCACGAAATCATGCCGTGGGTGTACTGCACCGTGGGCACGGCCACTTGGGCCCACTCCACCGCGGTATTGGCACCGCACTCGATGAAGTGAAAGCGCGACTGCGAGGGCAGGCGCATGATTTCGTCGACGGTGAACACCAGGGGTTTTTTCACCAAGCCATTGACCATGAAACGGTGCTTGGACGGATCGATGTCCCACCAACCTTGGTGGTGGCGCTCGAAGTGCAAGCCATTGGGGGTGACGATGCCAAACAGCGACTGCAAAGGCGCAAACGAGACCGAGGCCTGGGTGGTTTGGGTCAAACCTGGGCTTTGCCGGCGCTGCACATTGGCCTCGAAACGCGAAGGCTTGCCATAGCCATCGGTGGCCACGCCCAGGCCCAAGCCCTTGGCATGTTCGGGCAGGTTCAAGATGTGGGGGTCGCCCCCTTCTGGTCCCACCGGATTGGTTTGGGCCAGCGCCAAGCCAGAGGCACCCGCCAAAGCACCGGCCAAAGCCTTTTCAAAGAAACCGCGCCGACCTTGGCGCCATTCGCTGCGCACGGTTTGCCATTGCTGGGCATTTAAAAAAGATTCGGGGGCTTTGCGCAAGCGGCCTTGGGGGGTGTCTGGCTTCATGTTTATATCAATAAAGGCTGATGTTTGGGTCAAAAAAAAGCTTCACTTGAAGCGGTAATGGTCGCGGTTGAGAACCGCTGCCACCGCAGTGACCTCTTCCGGGAACAGCCCCAAATTGAGCTGGGTGTTGCAGGCCTCGACCATGCCGCGCAACAGGCCCGCTGTTTTGAGCCGACCCGCTGGGTTGTAGACATCGGTGCCGTCACCGCCCACATGGCGGGCGTGACAGGCTTCGCAGCGGTGTTGGTCCATCAATTGGCGGCCCAAGGCCAGGTCTGCACCGGCAAAAATACCGGCCTGCGCCCATGCCAGACCTGCCGCCATGCCCAACACCCAGGGCAAGGCCAGCCAGCGAAGAACGCGTTTATTTGGCACCGGCCAGCACCCAGTTGGCCAGGGCGAGCGCATCTGCATCGCTCAAATTGGGTTGCGCGGGCATGGGCACCGGCCCCCAACGTCCCGCACCACCGGACTTGATGTACTGGGCCACGCCCGCGGCCGCGTCTTTTTGACCGGCGTATTTTTTGGCCACTTCGGCATAGGCTGGGCCGACCAGTTTTTTGTCCACCGCATGGCAAGACATGCAAGCATTTTTGCGGGCCAAATCGCCACTGGCCCAAGCCGGTGCGACCAAACAAGCGCTCAACAAACCCATCCAAACCCATCCACGCATCGCTCAACCTTTCGGATTTATATCAATCATCGCTAATATATTGAGATTGGATCGCAAAACGGTCCCCACGCCACCTCGGACTTACCCTAGGGTGCGAAGCCAAGTTGGTTTTTCACCATACCCAAGGTGTGCACCACCGGCTTGCCCGTGGCAGCGGGCTGGGCAGCCAATCGTTGGCGGGCTTGGGCCAGCCGCTCATCGAGGTAAGCGCCGTAAAAGTCGGGCAAAGAAGCCCCCTCCAGCCGATCGGCCACTTCGCGCCCACCCGGCCCCAAAAACAGCACCGTGGGGGCCACCGATACCTTGCGCCTTTTGACCCACTCGGCATGGCTGCGCACCTGGCCATCGCCATCGGTCAAGGTCTCGGTGTGTTGCATATTGATTTGCACCACCGCTTGGCCACTGCGCCACAAAGGCCCCAAATGGCTTTGCCGCACCTGGCGGCAGTAGGGGCAGTTGTCCAAACTGACCATCACCACCAAAGGCTGGCCCTGGGCCTGGGCTTGGGCCAAAGCCTGGGGCAAATCGGTGGCGGTGGGCAAGACCACGCGTTGTTGGCCAGCGGCCCCTTGGGGCCAAGCCAAGGCCAGGCCACACAGCCACAGGGCAGCGGTGCAGGCCAGGCGCTGCGCGCAAGCGACCCACACCCGGCCAGCAATGGGGCCAGGCAGCGGCATCAAGCCAAGGTGTCCGCCCAAATGTTGCGCGCCCAGGCCAATGCGTACTGCCCCTCCAAGGCATTGGCTGCCGATGACACCCCGCCAGAACCCGGCACGGTGAGCATGGTCTTTTTGTCGGCATCGTAGCGGTGCACGCTGGCCACATGGATCACATCTTGGTCACTGACAAAGCTGTAGCAGGTGTTGTTGTAGATGGGCATGGGATTGACTTCTTTGCCGGTCAGCAAAGCCACCACAGCGGCCGCACAGGTTTTGCCGTGCTGGTTGGCCATGTGGCCCGACTTGGGCATGGCCGGCGCGATTTGGATCGAGTCGCCCAGCACATGGATGTTTTTCACCGCCACCGATTCAAAGGTCAAAAAGTCCACCTCGCACCAACGCTGGTTGGCGGTGGCCAAACCGGTTTTGACGGCAATATCACCGGCGCGCATGGGCGGCAGGTAATTGAGCACCGCGGCTTTGACATCGTCATTGAAATCGAATTTAAAGGTGTTGCTGGCCGCATCGACATCGACCACTTTGTGGCGTGGGCGGTATTCGATGATGCCCTTGTAGCGATCGGCCCAGGCTTTTTTGAACAGCGGGCCTTTGGAGGTGACATCCTCGTTTTCGTCCAAGATCAGCACCTTGCTCTTGGGCTTGGCTTGGCTGAAGTAGTGCGCCACTTGGCAAGCCCGCTCATAGGGGCCGGGCGGGCAACGGTAGGGTGCCAAGGGCACGTTCATGGCAAACACGCCGCCGTCGGGCATGTCTTGAAGTTGCTGGCGCAAGGCCATGGTTTGTGGACCGGCTTTCCAGGCATGCAGCACCTTGTCGGCCGCGCCCGCTTTGGCCATGCCCGGGGCGCTGCCGGGCATGAAGTCCACGCCCGGCGACAAAATCAAACGGTCATAGGGCAAGCTGGCACCCGAGGCCAGGGTGACGGTGCGTTTGTCGGGATTAATTTGGGTGACCCGGTCTTGCACCCACTTGACCCCGTGTCGGCGCACCAAATTGTCGTAAGGCGTGGTGATGTCGGCCATGGTTTTGCTGCCACCCACCACCAAGTTAGAGATGGGGCAGGACACAAAAGCCGCATTGGGCTCGATCAAGGTCACATCAATGCCGTGATCCGACCACATGCGCACATATTTGGCGGCCGTGGCACCGCCGTAGCCCCCACCGACCACCACCACCTTGGGCCCTGCACCGCCGATCGGCGTGGCGCAGCCCGACAACATGCCCAAAGCCCCGAGCACCGAACCGGCCGAAGCGGTTTGTATCCATTGACGACGTTTCATGGCAACTCCTGATCAGTTTTTCTGGGCAGCGAAATAGGCTGCAATGGCTTGAATTTGCTCATCCGAATAGCCCTTGGCGATTTGGTGCATCAAGGTGGCGGGCAAGGCACCCGATTTGTAGGCCTGCATTTTGGCCACCGTGGCAGCGGCGGGCACACCGGCCAAAGCCGCCAAACCCGGCTGGGCTTGGCCATTGGTGCCGTGGCAGTTGGCGCAACCAGCGGCCCAGCTGCGCACATGCTCGGGCGCGGGTTGCGCCACAGCAGCCGCGCTGGCCAGCATCAGGGCGGCGGCCAAAGTGGCGATTTTGTTTGCTTTCATCATGGCTCCTTCAAAAATCAGGGGTATCGGGCGAACTCTGGGTGGGTGGCTTGGGCAAAACAGCGGTTCAGTCGGTGTGCGCTTCGATGGCCAACTGGGTGCACATGGCGCGGCACATGCCCACCACGCCTTCGTTGACGATGCGGTAATAAATCTGCACCCCCTCGCGGCGGCGACCCAAAATGCCCGCGCGGTGCAAGGTGTGCAAATGCTGCGACATATTGGGCTGGGTGGTGTCAATGGATTGCAGCAACTCGCCCACGTTTTTTTCGCCTTGGCACAAAGCGCTGATGATTTTCAAACGCAAGGGCGCGGCCATGATGCGAAAGGTTTTGGCCGCATCCAGAAACACCTGGTCCGAGGGCGACCAATCGACCGCCATGGCAGCAGCGTGCGATGCATTTTTGGGCTGGGCAACAGATTGGGCGGCGGTGGGCATGGTTTCGATGGTGGACAGGGCCCGCGCAGGGCGAGCCGCGATTTTGCCTCAAGCCAGCGCAAATGCACCAACTCAATGCCGCTGCGCCGCGTGTGGCGCAGTGCGGGCGGCGTCGCCCATGGCCACCCCCCCCAAAGACTGCCACAAGCCCTGCACCTGCTGGTGCAGATCGCGTGCCCAAACCCGCCGATCCCGCCCCACATCGGTTTGCGCCTGGCCCCAGGCCACATGGACTTGCAAACCCCGGGCGCACACCGTGCGCCAAACCGAATCGACCAAGGTCTCGTCGCCCACAAAACTCACGGCCTGGCTGGTTTGGCCGCTGTGGGCATCGACATAGCGCAGCGCCACCGGCAGCACCGGTGCGGGCGCACTGATGGCGGCCTGGATCAGGTTGGCATGAAACGGCAACAGGCCCAGGCCATCGCTGGTGGTGCCCTCCGGAAAAACCGCCAACACATCGCCCGCGCGCAAACACTCCACCATGTGGTGCACCACCCGCATGGCATCGCGCCGCGATGCGCGCTCAATGAACAAGGTGCCCGCCGCAGCGGCCATGGTGCCGATCAAAGGCCAGTGGTGAACCTCGGACTTGGCCACAAAACGGGCATGGCCACAGGCGTGCAACACCAAGATGTCCAGCCATGTGACGTGGTTGCACACCACCAGCATCGGCCCATGGGCGGGGGCCCCGCCTTGGGCGCGCCATTCAATGCCGAGTGCCTGGAGCATCTGGCCCGACCATTGGGACACGGCCTGGGCCCGTTGGGCCGGATCCATGTGCGCAAAGTCGCGGCGGATGCGGACATGACCCTGCACGATCAGCGCGATGACCCGCGCCAAGCGCGCCAGGCCTAGCAGCCAGCGCATGGGCCTGCGTGCAAGGGGGTGGCCGCGTTCATGGGGCGCTGTACACCTGTCGCCCGGCAGCCCATGTGGCCCGCACCGATGCGGGCAAGGCCATGCCGCCAATGTCAAAGGCAAACGGGGTGTGTTTGCACTGGCTGCGCAAGGCATCGGGTGTGACGCGCCAGGTGATGGCCGGGTCGAACACACACACATCGGCGGGCGCACCGGCTTGCAATTGGCCCAGGCTGGGGGCGGCCCCTGCCCCGCAACCCGCCAGCAAGGCCCCGGGTGCCGAGGTCACCACTTGCAATGCCCGGTGCAGGCCCACCGCAGGGTCTTGGCCCCATTTGAGGGCCATGCCCAACAGCAGCTCCAGACCCGTGGCACCGGGCTCGGCTTGGGCAAAGGGCAAGGCCTTGGCATCCCCCTCGACCGGGGTGTGGTCCGACACCAAGGCATCGATGGTGCCGTCGCGCAAGCCCGCGCTCAAGGCCGCGCGATCGGCTTGCTGGCGCAGCGGCGGGTTGAGCCGCGCGCGGCTGTCAAAGTAACCGATGTCCACATCGATCAAATGCAAAGAATGGATGCTCACATCGCAACTGATGGGCAAGCCCTCGGCCTTGGCTTGGCGCACCAACTCCACCCCCGCTGCGCTGGACAAGCGGCAAATGTGCACCCGCGCCCCGGTGATGCGCATGAGCGCCAAGATGGTGTTGAGCGCAATGGTTTCGGCCGCCACAGGCACGCCGCTCAAACCCAGGCGGGTGGCCAGCGGTCCGCTGGCGGCCACGCCCTTGCCCAGGTAGAGCTCTTGCGGCCGCAGCCACACGCTGTAGCCAAAGGTGGCCGCGTACTGCATGGCGCGCTGCAACACCTGGGTGTTGCCCACCGCTTGCTCGGCCTGGCCAAAACCCACGCAACCGGCCTCGGTCAGTTCGTTCATTTCGGTCAGCACCTCGCCCGCCAGACCACGGGTGAGCGCGCCCAAGGGGTACACGCGGGACAAATGCAGCCGCTCGGCGCGAAAGCGCAACATGTCGACCAAGCCGGGTTCGTCCAGCACCGGGTCGGTGTCGGGCGGGCACACCAAACTGGTCACCCCACCGGCCACCGCGGCGGCCAGTTCGGTATCGAGCATGCGCTCGTGCTCGTGGCCGGGCTCGCCCAATCGGGCGCACAAATCCACCAAGCCGGGCAGCACCACTTGGGCGCTGGCGTTGTACACCGCATCCGGCGCAAAACCGGCTGGGGCTTGGCCAATCGCCAGGATGCGGCCATCGGCAATGGCCACATCGGCGACGGCATCCAGGCCGCTGGCCGGGTCGATCACGCGGCCGTGTTGGATCAAGGTCTTCATGCTTCGTTCCCCGCCACGATGGACATCACCGCCATGCGCACCGCAATGCCGAAGGTGACCTGCGGCAAGATCACGCTTTGCGCGCCATCGACCACGGCCGAATCGATTTCCACCCCACGGTTGATGGGACCGGGGTGCATCACGATGGCATCGGGCTTGGCACATTGGAGCTTGGCCGGTGTGAGGCCAAAGCCCTTGAAATACTCTTGGCTGGAGGGCAACAAAGCGCCGCTCATGCGCTCGTTTTGCAAGCGCAACATGATCACCACATCGCAGTCTTGGATGCCGGCCTCCAATTGGTGAAACACCTTCACGCCCATGTGCGAGAGGTCGCCGGGCACCAGGGTTTTGGGGCCCACCACCCGCACCTCGGCGCAGCCCAAGGTGGTCAAGGCATGGATGTCCGAGCGCGCCACCCGCGAATGCAGCACATCGCCCACGATGGCCACCCGCAGGTTGGCAAAGTCGCCCTTGTAGTGGCGAATGGTGTACATGTCGAGCAAGCCCTGGGTGGGGTGGGCATGGCGGCCATCCCCCGCGTTGACCACATGCACATGCGGGGCCACATGCTCGGCAATCAAATAAGGCGCGCCCGACTCGCTGTGGCGCACCACAAAAATATCGGCTGCCATGGCCGACAGGTTGGCTATCGTGTCGAGCAGCGACTCGCCCTTGCTGGCCGAGCTGCGCGCGATGTCGAGGTTGATGACATCGGCCGACAAGCGTTTGGCCGCGATCTCAAAGGTGGTGCGGGTGCGGGTGCTGTTTTCAAAAAACAGGTTAAACACGCTTTTGCCGCGCAGCAGCGGCACTTTTTTCACCTCGCGGTCGCTGACCGACACAAACTGGCTGGCGGTGTCCAAGATGTGGGTGAGGATGTCGCGCGGCAAACCCTCGGTGGAGAGCAAGTGGATCAACTCGCCGTGGCGGTTCAGTTGTGGGTTTCGTTTGTACAGCACCATCAACCCCTGAGAGAAAAAGACAAGCGACCTTGCTCATCGCGTTGCAGCCTCAACTTTTGCTCGGCGGGCAGGCTCAGGCGGGCCGCCGCGCAATCGGCTTGGATGGGCAACTCGCGCCCACCCCGGTCGACCAGCACCGCCAAGCGCACACTCGCGGGTCGGCCATAGTCGTACAGCTCGTTGATGACCGCGCGCACCGTGCGCCCGGTGTAGAGCACGTCGTCAATGACCCACAGGTGTGCGCCTTCGATGTCAAAGGGCAAGCGGGTCACGCCGCCATCGGCCAACCCCCGGCGCGCAAAATCATCGCGGTGCATGGCCGAAGAAATGATGCCAATCGGCGCGGCCACACCCAAATCGGCTTGCAAACGCTCGGCCAACCAAGCGCCGCCCGAGGTGATGCCGACCAAGCGGTCTTGTGCCCCCCAGCGTGGTTGCAAGTCGCGCAACAAATCGCCATACAAGCTCTCGGCATCGAGCGCGAGGTTTCCACTCATGCGGCCATCTCCTGAAAAAACTGTTGCAAGATGATGCTGGCACTGGCCGCATCCACATCGGCCGCCCCATTGGCCAAGGCCTCGGTGGTGCTGTAGCGCTCATCGACTTCAAACACCGGCAAGCCATAGCGGCCCTGCAACTGGCGCGCAAAGCGCCGCGCCCGGTGGGTGTTTTCATGCGCCGCCCCATCGGGGTGAAAGGGCACGCCCACCACCAGGGCATCGGGTTGCCAGTCTTGGATGCAGCGGGTGATCAAGGGCCAACGCGCATCGCCTTGGGCTTGCAAATGGCCTTGTGGCGAAGCCTGGCGCAGCAAGCGGTTGCCCACCGCCACACCGGTGCGCCGGGTGCCAAAGTCAAAAGCCAGAAATGATTGCAAATGGGGCGCCAGTTGGCGCGGGCTGGTCGATGCGCCAGCGCTCATGCGTGCCCCGCGTCGGGCGAAATCATCCACGACTGCAAGCCCAACAAAGACAGCGCTTTGTCATAGCGCTGGTCGCATGGGGTGTCAAAAATCACCGAGGTATCGGCCTGCACCGTGAGCCAGGCGTTTTCGGCCAGCTCCGATTCCAGTTGGCCTTGTCCCCAAGCGGCATAACCCAAAGAGATGAGCACCTTGCGCGGCCCCGCACCGGTGGACAAGGCTTCCAGCACGTCTTTGGAGGTGGTCATGTCCAGGCCGCCGGGCACCGACAAGGTCGATGCATAAGCGGTTTCACTCGGTGGGGTGGTGGCCGCCAACACCGGCTCATGCAGCACAAAGCCGCGCTCGGTGTGCACCGGGCCGCCTTGGTAAACAGGGGTTTGATTGAGGTCTTCGCGGTGCAGGGGCAGGTCCACTTTGTCGAACAAACCGCGCACATTGATGTCGCTGGGTTTGTTGATCACCAGGCCCAAAGCCCCGCGCTCGCTGTGTTCACACAAGTAGACGACGCTCTTGGCAAAGGATTCATCGGACAATCCGGGCATGGCGATCAAAAAATGATGCGTCAAATTGATCGGTTCAGAATCCATGGCCATGGGCCGCATTTTATGTTGAAGACAAAACACCCAGACACCCCCCGCTTTGACACAGGTTTGGTGTGGTTTCGCCGCGATTTGCGGGCCCACGATCACGCCGCCTTGCACCATGCCCTGGACCAATGCGCCCAGGTGCATGCGGTGTTTGTGCTGGACCGCGACATCTTGGACCCCCTGCCACGCATGGACCGCCGGGTGGACTTTATTTTGGCCAGCCTGCGCGACTTGGATGCCGCCCTGCGCGATCTGGCCGGTGATGCGCATGCGGGCCTGATCGTGTGCCATGGCGTGGCAGCCCATGAAGTCAGCGACTTGGCCCAACAACTCGGTGCCCAAGCGGTGTTTGCCAACCATGACGACGAGCCGGCCGCTGTGGCCCGCGACAACCTGGTGCGCACCCGCTTGGCCCAACAAGGACAAGACTTCTTCACCTACAAAGACCATGTGGTGTTTGAGCGCGCCGAGGTGTTGACCCAAAGCGGCACACCGTATGGCGTGTTCACGCCCTACAAAAACGCATGGCTGAAAAAACTCCAACCCGAACACCACTTGATCGCCTGGCCTTGCAGCGGTTTGCGCGGGCAATTGGCCCAGCGGCCAGCGGCCTGGCGAAAAGACCCACCCTGCGCACAAGACATTGGATTTACCCCCAGCAATTTGGCGGAACTGCCGGTGAAATGCGGTGCGAGCGGCGGCCAACAGGTGCTGGCCGATTTTTTATCGCGCATCGACCGCTACGAAGAAACACGCAATTTCCCTGCCGTCAAAGGGCCCAGTTACTTGAGCGTGCACCTGCGTTTTGGCACGGTGTCGATCCGCGAGCTTGCGCGACTGGCCCATGCGCGCATGCAACAAGGCTCGGCCGGCGCAGCGGTGTGGTTGTCTGAGTTGATTTGGCGCGATTTCTACCACCAAATTTTGTTCCACCACCCGCGTGTGGTGGAGCGCGCTTTCAAGCCCGAATACGATGCCATTGCCTGGGCCAGTGGCGCGGGCGCGCAAGACCTGTTCAACGCCTGGTGCCAAGCACGCACCGGCTACCCCTTGGTGGATGCGGCGATGGCGCAGATCAACCAAACCGGCTACATGCACAACCGCTTGCGCATGGTGGTGGCGAGTTTTTTGGTGAAAGACCTGGGCATTGATTGGCGCTGGGGCGAGGCCTACTTCGCCACCCATTTGATCGACTTTGACCTGGCCGCCAACAACGGGGGCTGGCAATGGGCCAGCTCCAGCGGCTGCGATGCCCAGCCTTACTTTCGCATCTTCAACCCCATCAGCCAAAGCGAAAAATTCGACCCCGAAGGCAAATTCATTCGGCGCTATCAACCGCAGTTGGCCGCACTGCCCCATCGCCACATCCATGCGCCTTGGCTGGCACCCCAAGAGGTGTTGCAAGCCGCCGGCATCCGCATGGGCGACAACCAAGCCTTGCCCGTGGTCGACCATGCACAGGCCCGTGCAGACACCTTGCTGCGCTATGCGGTGGTGAAAAAGTAAACCGGCTGCGGGGGCTCAGGCGGCCATGTCGCGCAATGCCGCCATCAGCGCCGGGTTGGGCTCGCGCACAAAACCGGCCGCAAACTGGTGCAGCAAGCGCAGCATTTCATGCGCCGCCGGCAAAGCCTGATCGGCCAAGCCAGACAAATCCTCGCGCGCCAATGCCGCTTGCACCGCCAGGGCCAGGGCCTCGCACAAATCGGCCATGCCGTCGAGTTGCATGTCGCGCAGCAGCATTTGCATGTGGTCGGTGGCATCCAACAAGGCATTGGCCGAGGCCTCGTCCAGTGGCGCAGTGGCCCAGTGTTGCAACAAGGCTTGCCAATGCTCCACCTGGGCATGGACAAATTCCAAGAACAAACCGTTCAAAGCCTCGGCCTGTTGCGTGGGGGTGGGGGCCAGGGGGACCAAGCCGGGCACAGCGGCCATGATGCGCCCACACACCACGCTGTGCCAGTCCTGCCAAGCCGCTGCAGGGGCGAGCGACAGGTGGGCAAAAAAATGGCTGGCAATGGCCCAAAACTTGAGTTGATCGTCTGGGGCGTTGGCTTGTTCGTGCACCGCTTGGACACACAAGGCTTGCAGGGCTTGGGCGGGCGCTGGGGCCACCTGCGGTCGGCCACGCAACAAGTCCAACATGGCCTGGTCAAAGGCATGCCGCCAAACAACAGGCGCAGCAAAACCCGAGGGGTTCATGGACGGTCAGGTGGTTTAGATTTCAACCATTTCGAAGTCTTCTTTGCGCGCACCGCACTCTGGGCATGTCCAGTTCATGGGCACCTGATCCCAGGGTGTGCCCGGCGCAATGCCATGTTCAGGTGCACCGGTGGATTCGTCGTAAATCCATCCGCAAATCAAACACATCCAGGTTTTTGCCACAGTCTTGCCTTCGGGTTGAATGGGAAAAGGTGAGGGCCAAGCCACAGAGGGCTCGCATAGAATGGGCCGCATTGTATAGATCACCATGGCGCAAGAATTCCGCTCTCAAGACACCCCATCGCTGGATGACGATGCCAGCGCCCCGGCCTGCGTGATGTGCTTCAACGCCAACGATGCCAGTGGGGCTGGCGGCCTGGGGGCCGATCAACTCACGGTGGCCTCGGTGGGTGCCCACCCGCTGGGCGTGGTGACCGGCATTTACATCCGCGACAGCGCAGAAATTTTTGACCACATCGCTTTGGACGAAGACACCGTGGGCGAACAAGCCCGCGTGGTGCTGGAAGACAGTTCGGTGCAAGTCTTCAAAGTGGGTTTTTGCGGCACCCCCGAAAACCTGAGCGTGGTGGCCCAAACCTGCAGCGATTACGCCCAAGTGCCAGTGGTGGCCTACATGCCCAATTTGTCGTGGTGGGACGAAGACCAGGCCGATGCCTACCAAGATGCCTTCATGGAATTGCTGTTGCCCCAAACCACGGTGCTGGTGGGCAACCACAGCACCTTGTGGCGCTGGCTGCTGCCCGATTGGTCGCAAAGCAAAAGCCCGGGCCCGCGCGACCTGGCCCGGGCCGCCAGTGAAAAAGGGGTTCCCTATTTATTGGTGACCGGCATCGTCCAAGCCGACCAACAAATCGAAAACGCTTTGGCCACACCCATGACGGTTTTGGCCACCGAGCGCTTTGAGCACATCGACGCGGTGTTTTCTGGCGCAGGCGACACCTTGAGCGCGGCCCTGGCCGCCTTGCTGGCTGCTGGCACCGACCTGGAAGCCGCTTGCCTGGAAGCCCTCAATTACCTGGACCATTGCCTGGACAGCGGCTTTCGCTCTGGCATGGGCCATGTGGTGCCCGATCGTTTGTTTTGGGCCCACGGCGACGACGACGACAGCGACGGCACCGATGTGGCCACCGAATTTGCCCTTCCCCCGCACGAAACCAAGCATTGATCCACCATGACCGATTTGAACCAAACCCTGTTTGACCGCGCACGCCACGTCATCCCCGGCGGCGTCAACTCCCCCGTGCGGGCTTTCCGCGCCGTCGGTGGCACACCGCGCTTTGTCAAGCGGGCCCAAGGTGCCTACTTTTGGGATGCCAACGACCAGCGTTACATCGACTACATCGGCTCTTGGGGCCCGATGATCTTGGGTCACGGCCACCCGGCGGTGGTCGAAGCGGTGCAAAAAGCCGTAATGGAAGGCTTCTCTTATGGCGCACCCACCGAACGTGAAATTGAATTGGCCGAAGCTTTGCTCAAGCTCATGCCCTCGATGGACATGGTGCGCCTGGTCAGCTCGGGCACCGAAGCGGGCATGAGCGCGCTGCGGCTGGCGCGCGGTGCCACCGGCCGCAGCAAGATCATCAAGTTCGAAGGTTGCTACCACGGCCATGCCGATGCGCTGCTGGTCAAAGCCGGTTCGGGCTTGGCCACCTTTGGCAACCCCACCAGCGCAGGCGTTCCGCCCGAGGTGGTGCAACACACCTTGGTGCTCGAGTACAACAACATCCCACAACTCGAAGAGGCTTTTGCCTTGCACGGCAAAGAACTGGCCTGTTTGATGATCGAACCCATCGCGGGCAATATGAATTTCGTGCGCGCCAGCGTGCCCTTCATGCAACGCTGCCGCGAGCTGTGCAGCCAGCATGGCGCGCTGTTGGTGTTTGACGAAGTGATGACCGGTTGCCGCGTGGCACTGGGCAGCGCGCAAAGTGTGTATGCCCAATCCATCCCCGGCTTTGCGCCCGACCTCACTGTGCTGGGCAAGGTGATTGGTGGCGGCATGCCCTTGGCGGCTTTTGGCGGCAAACGCGCCGTCATGGAACAACTCGCACCCCTGGGCCCGGTATACCAAGCAGGCACCTTGAGTGGCAACCCCGTGGCCACTGCTTGCGGCTTGGCCACCTTGCATGAAATTGCCAAGCCCGGCTTTTTTGATGCCTTGTCGGCCCGCACCCAAAGCCTGGTCGATGGCCTCAAGGCCGCTGCGACCAAAGCCGGTGTGCCCTTCAGCGCCGACTGCCAAGGCGGCATGTTTGGTTTCTTTTTGCTGCCAGAGTTGCCGCAAAACTATGGCAAGGTCATGACCAGCGACAGCCCCAAGTTCAACCAAGTCTTCCATGGTTTGCTGGGCAAAGGCGTGTACATCGCGCCCGCCTTGTATGAGGCCGGTTTTGTCAGCGCTGCCCACACCGCCCAAGACATTGCGGACACGGTACAAGCGGCGGCCGAGGTGTTTGCCACGCTGTAAAGCCTCAAGTGGCACGGGCAGCCAGGTCTGCCCAGACCGTTTGAATTTTTCGTCCTGCTTGGGCGCCACCCTGTGAAGGACTTTGATGAGAAAAACCCACCCTTTGACCCAAGAGGGCAAAAAACCCGACCGGGTGCGCGACGCACTCAAACACAGCTTGCGCCAATATGTGCGCCGCGAGCGCCACAAAGCCTTGCCCGAGGGCGTGGACTATTGGGACTTTGACTGCAAGATGGGCCTGCAGGCCGACTCGGCCCAGACCGTGCATGTGGCCGAACTGAACAAAGCCCTGGATGCACTGGCCGATCAAGGCGCTTTATCGGTGTATGTCGAGATCCTTCGCAAACCTGGGGTGCGTCAAAGCAAACCACGAACCTTGGACAGCGACACCCCAGGGCCCACGGCCGCAGACACTGAGAAAGACTGACATCAGATTTATCATCGTATGTTTGTTATCGCACATATAGGAGCGTGAATAAAAGTTACATTTATCAAAAGATTATTGAAAACAACATGTCGCACCAGACTTTAGCCACCCGAAACCAGTTGCTCTCTGTTTTACCCCCCGATGTGAAAGATCGCTGGATGGATGCGCTGGAGTTGGTCGAGATGCCGCTGGGCAAAGTCATCTACGAATCAGGCTCCAAACCCAGCTATGTGTATTTCCCAGAAACCTGCATCGTCTCGATGTTGTTTGTGCTGGAGTCCGGTGCCACCGCCGAAATTGCCGTGGTCGGTTTTGAAGGCATGGTGGGCATTTCGGTGTTCATGGGTGGTGAGAGCACCCCCAGCCGCGCACTGATCCAAAGCGCAGGCACAGCCTACCGCTTACCCGCCTCGTTCATCAAAAAAGAATTCAACAACTCACCGCCGGTGATCCATTTGCTGCTGCGCTTTACCCAGGCGCTCATCACCCAAATGACCCAAACCGCCGTGTGCAACCGGCACCACACCTTGGACCAGCAACTGTGCCGCTGGATGCTGCTCAGCCTGGACCGGCTGACCGGCGCGGACCTGGTGATGACGCAAGAGCTCATCGCCAATATGTTGGGGGTTCGACGTGAAGGCGTGACCGAAGCCGCTGGCAAGTTGCAGCGCGATGGGCTGATCAGCTACACCCGTGGCCGCATCCATGTGGTCGATCGCGCAGGTTTGCAGCGGCGCTCATGCGAATGCTATGGGGTTGTGAAAAAAGAATACGAACGGCTGCTGCCCGATACAGTCGCCCAATAGCGCCACACCCTTTGCAGGTGCCACTGCGCGCGCAAAGCCCAGGGCATGGCGTTTGGGTTCGATGCCGAACATACAAAAAAATGCAGTCCAGTCCTTACACTTTTAGCAGTTAAAAAACGGGAAATGGACCGCATGTGTTGCACAACAAAAACAGTTTGATCGCGGGGCTCAGCCCTGCCGATCAAGCCAGTTTGCTGCGACGGGCAACGGTGGTCCAACTCAAAGTGGGGGAACTGCTGCACAGCGACCCGCTGGCCCCGCCCACCATCTACTTCCCCATCGACAGTGTGATCTGCCTGTATGTGGACAAACCAGGCGCAACCCAAGACGTGGGACTGGCGGTGGGCCTGGTGGGCAAAGAGGGGGCCTCGGGCTTGCAAGCGGCCATCGGCATGGGCACTAGCAACATCAAATCCATGGTTCAGTCGGCCGGGGATGCCTACGCGGTCAGTGGCCAAGAGGCGCAAAAAATCACCCAAAAAAACAACGCTGTTTTGTTGCAGTTTTCACGCTACATGTGGCAAATGTTCACTGAAATTGCCATGCTCTCCACGCTTGGCAATGCCCAAGACATCAAGGCGCGTTTGGCCAACTGGCTGCTGCTGAGCGCACAACGGTGCAGCCCGTCCCCGCTCAAGCTCACCCACGCACAAATTGCCCAGTCACTGGGGGTGCGCCGCGCCAGCATCACCTTGGCGGCCCGCGATATGAAGCTCAAACGCTACTTGAATTACAGCCGCGGGCACATCCAATTGCTCAACACCGATGCGTTGCAAAGGTTGGCCCAGCCCCAGGCAGAACGCTGATCAAGTCACTTTGCGAATAAAGGAGGGCTTCTCAACAATGGCCGACTTGAAAACCTCGCAGCGCTTCAAGATGATGGCCACATCAATGGTGCTGATGCCGTGTTCACACAGCACCTCATGGAAAATTTGCGCCAAAGCATCGAACGCACTTTCTGAAATGCCGCGCCCCTGGTGCGCTTGCTTGATGAACTCGTGATCCATGTTCGGACTGGGTTTGCCCAGCAAAAACGCGGCAAACTTGATTTGGTGATTGATCAAGGCATCTTCACTGATGTGCGAAAAAAAATGCATCAATTTCGCATTCAATAAAACACGGTTGTAAAAAACATTGATGACCAGCATCATGCTGCTGACACCGCCATACTTGTCAAAGTGGTTCATCTGAAAACTTTCATTAAAAAAAAGATGCCATCAGGGTGCGCAAAATTCCACCCGATTGCGGCCCATGGCTTTGGCATGGAGCAAAGCACCATCGGCCAATCGCTCCAATTGCATGGGGTAGGTTCCCACCGTGCACACCAAGTTCGATACGCCCACGCTCACACTGACCGGGTGGCAGGTGGTGCCGTTCATTTGGATCGCGCTGCTCGACACCAAGGACACGATGCGCTGCGCCATGGCCATGCCGCCTTCCATATCGGTCTTGGGCATCAGCACCACAAATTCGTCCCCGCCCCAACGACAACAAAAATCGGTGGAGCGCATCAACGAGGTTTTGATCGAAGCACCCACCACCTTGAGCACATGGTCGCCCAGGGCGTGGCCATTGCACGTGTTGAAATCTTTGAAACGATCAATGTCAATGAACAACAAGGTCATCGTGCCTTGTTCAGCGGTCAATCGGTTCCATTCTTCGTTCAAGCGAATTTCATAAGCGCGCCGGTTCGGCAGGCCGGTGATGGCATCCACATTGGAGAAATGGGCGCTCAAAAAAGCGTCCAGCCGATGGACCACGGACATGACGTAAACACTGCCCACCACAAAAAAAATCAGGCCCATCAAGACAAAATCAAACCCATTGAGGGGCTCGCCCTTGGATTGCGCCAAGTAAGCCATGGCCATCGCCAATGCCAGCGCAGCGCTCACAAAAACGAAAGTGACTGTGCGAAAGGTATGGACAAACTGGTTGCGCCAGTCGTGCGGGGTGTCTTCCATCAAAAAACAGCCCCGATCAAATGGGCTTTTTTGATGGGCTTGATCAAGACCTCATCAAAACCTTGGCTGATGAACTGCGACACCCGGGATGCTTGGGCATGCGATGTGTAAGCGATGATTTTGATGTCGCTGCCGCCCTCCATGGCGCGAATCATGTCGCAAAGTTCAATGCCACTGATTTTGGGCATGGAAATGTCCAGCAACACATGCGAGAAGCGGTGCGCAGACAAAAGCTGCAAAGCCTCGTCCGCATCTTTGGACTCGTGCACCACACAACCCAAATCACGCAAAATCAATGCAGGGAGCAAACGGTTGGTCAAATTGTCATCAACCACCAAAACTGTGACGACTTCATTCATGATGGCTGCACGCTGGGATGGACGGGCACCGAAAAAACAAATTCACTGCCCAGTCCGGGTTCCGAGGTGAACCGGATATCGCCCCCCATCAAATGGGCCAAGTTTTTCGACAGGGCCAGGCCCAAGCCAGCGCCGCCGTGCTCACGGGTGACAAAGCCCTCGCTTTGCCAAAATTTGGTGAAGACCAAAGGGTGTTTTTCTTTGGGAATGCCAATGCCCGTGTCTTTCACGGCAATTTGAACCAGGTGGGTGTCAGGAACCCATGAGAGCGAAACACCCACATGCCCGCCCTTTTTGGTGAATTGGATGGCGTTGTTGATCAAATTGGTCAACACCTGGCGCAGCCTGAGCCGATCGCTGACGATCACATCGGGAACGGAATCGCCGATGGTCAAGGTCAAGGTCAAGCCCGCCGTGGCAGAAATCATTTCAGCCTCATGGATCATTTCAGTGACAAACTTTTTCAAGGCAATCTCTTCGTTCATCAAAACAATCACACCCGACTCGATTTTGGTGAGGTCCAACAAGGTGTTGACCAAATCCAGCAAATGGTTGCCACTTTCAAAAATGATTTTTGCGGGAAATTTGATCTTGGGGTCTTCCGATTTCTCAAAAATATATTCGGCATACCCAATCACACCGTTCAGTGGTGTGCGCAATTCATGGGATACACCCGCCAAAAAATCGGATTTGTGCTGATTGGCCATGGATTCTTGTTCATGGCTTTTGATCAATTCGGCATTGAGCATTTTTTGCCGGGCCAGCAACAACAGCACCACCCCCAAAAAAATCACAATCAGCAGGGATATGAACAAGGTGAGGCTGAAATAAGAGGTCATGTTCTTTTTGTAAGCCATCAACACATCTTCTTCCAGCATGCCATTGAGGATCACCAACGACAAACCATCCATGCGGGTATAGGCATAAATGCGGCGTGAGGTGTCATATATGCCATCTGAAATAAAAAATCCCTCCGACTTGCTAAAGACCTGGCCGGGCAAATGGATGCGAGCGGCATCTTGGCCAAAGCTGCTCATCTCCCCCACTTTCAATGCCCTCAAACGGCCATCGGTGCCCACCAATGCAGTGAAACCGCTGGTGCCTTGATTGATTTTTTTGTAGGCATCGATGAAAAACATGGGGTCAAAAGAGACCACCGCCACACCACCAAATTCACCATCGGGCTTGTTGATGCGGCGTGTGAATTGGATAGACCACTTTTTGGTGGCGCGACCGATGACAGGCGCACTGATGAACAAGTCGTTGGAAGCTTTCTTTTGATGGTAGAGAAAGTGTTCACGGTCCGACAAATCAATCCGGGTGTGATCGGGCATGTTGGAAAAAGCATAAATACCCGTCTCATCGATATACCCGACTTGATTGAAATAGGTGGCATCGACGACGTTGTACTTGAAGTAGTTGTTGAGCAATGCAAAGTCTTTGGCACCATTGACTTCAACGTGGTACTTGACCAAACGCAAGGCTTCATCGACATTGCCAATCACCGAGAGCGTGTGTTCCTTGAATGTGCTGGACACATTGGTCAGGTTGTTGACCGCATAGGCATTGGCATTGGCCCTGGCTTCGGTGGCTTGCAAATAGACAAAATACCAAAGGCAAACGATGAGCAAACCACCTGACAAACCAATCAAGATGTGGTGAAAGCGCGCATTCAGCCACCACTTGAAAGAGCAAAACCGCTCTTTCACCTGAAATGGCACCAAGGACGAGTCCATGTTCATCACATCACCACCACCTGGATTGGGGCCGAGTGGATCAAGGTTTCGCGTTCTGCTTGAGGGCTTGGATTTGCTGCTTCAATTCAATGAGTTGCATCTGCGTCACCACCGTGGCTTCGGTGGTTCTGTACAAATTGGTCAAACTCATGACCAGGGTCAACAAGGCCATGATGAAGGTCACGGCGGTCCACAAGCCAAGGTTTTCGGGTTCGATGATGTGTTTGGTATCCATTGATTTCTTTCGTAGGGTTTAAGAAGAAGGGGCAGACAATTTCGGCAACAAAATTTTGGTGATGTTGATGACCGCTGGCCCCAAAAGAACGGTCAACAGTGCCGGAAAAATACAAAAAATCAAAGGCATCAAAATCTTGACGGGCAGCCTGGCCGCCGCAATTTCAGCGGCCAAGCGCCGCTTGGCACGCAGCGAGGCCGCGTGCACTTTCAGTGAATCAGCCACACTGGTGCCAAACCGATCGGCTTGGATGAGCATGGAGACCAAGGCATCAATGTCTTCCAGGCCAATGCGCAAGGCCAAGTTGCGCAAGGCATCGGCCCGCACAGAACCCGCACGCAATTCAAAACCCAATAATGACAATTCCTGCGACAGGGCTTCGCTTTCTATTTCAATTTCACGGCCCACTCGCTCAATCGCCGCATCCAAACCCAATCCCGCTTCGACACAGACCCGCAGCAGGTCAATCGCATCTGGGAACGCAGCGAACAATTCCCGCTGGCGGAGCGTGATCAAACGCGACAAGGCCATGCTCGGCAGCAAATAGCCCAGTGCAGCACAACAAAGCAGCATCAACACGGCCATCATCATGTCCATGCTGGGCATGGTCCAGTGCAACAAAGACCAAGCCAACGCAGGCAAGCACAGGGTCAAGAAAATTTGACTGGCGAAGTACAAGGCCACCACATTGGGTTTGTTCAAGCCTGCATGGCTGAACCGTTGGCGCAATGGCGAAGTCAGCCATGTTTCGGCATGGATGGAGGCATGGGCCAAGGGCTCTATCCACTTTTGCACGGTTTGTGCCAAGGGTTGCGTTTGGGCAGTGTTCACTGGCGGTGTCACGGTGGTGAACAAGCTTGACAAGCGCTTTTCCAAAGCCGTGGGCAAGCACAGATGGAGGATCACATAGGCCAAGAGGGACACGGCAATGAAAACCATGGCGAGAAAGGTGAGGCTTGACCACATGGTTCAGATCCGAATGCGCACCATGTTCCACATCCACAAGGCCCCGATGACCATCAATCCCACGGATATTTGCAACATGAAAATACCCATGGCATCTGTCCACAAGACCTCGATGAACTCCGGATTGATGATGCTCAACAGCACAGCGATCACAATCGGCAACAAGCCCAATATCCATGCGGAGAGCCGACCCTCGGCGGACAAAACCCTGACATTGCCAGCGATTCTTTGCCGGTCTCTGATCAATTCGGCCAAGGACTTGAGGATCTCGGTCAAATTACCGCCGGTTTCCAACTGAATCAAAACCGCCACCACAAAAAAGCGCAAATCACGGCTGGCCACCCGCTGGGTCAAGTGCAGCAGTGCGGTGTTCGTGGGTATGCCAAAGTTGATCTCGTCAAAAGTGGTTTGGAATTCGCCTTTGATGGGCTGTGTGCCGTCGGACCCCACGATGAGCAGCGCACTGGAAAAAGCATGCCCTGCCTGCATGGCGCGTGACATCAAATCCAATGTATCGGGCAATTGGGACTCGATGTGCACCACGCGCGCTTGCCGCTTGTATTGGAGGTACATCAACCACAGCACCGTCGGCAATGGCGACAACACCATGGCGACGGCGACACCCCAGCCCGTCCACAGGATCAGCCCGATGCTGACAGCCCCCAAAACCAGCTGACAAAACGCATATTGCGCAATGCTCATGGCCATCCCGGCTTGGGTCAAGAAAGCGTCCAGGCTGTGGACATGGGGTATCCGGTTCAACAGGGCCTGCAACCAATTCCATTGGCTCAAATACCGGGTTTTGAGCAATGACTGGCTGTCGATGCCGATCTCACCCGAAATGGAACGCAAACGGCGTTTGATGGTCGAAGACTTGTTGCCCCAATAGACATTCCAGACATGGGTGAGGCCGAAAAGAAACACCGTCACCGACGTGAAGATGAGCAACAAAAATGACAGGGAATTCCAATCCATGATCAATGCCGGTTGCGCTCAGGGTCGTACAGGTCATCTCTGAGCAAGACGCCTCTGGTGCGCAACCTTTGCTCAAATTTGGGTCGGATACCAGTGGCCAAAAACCGCCCTGTCACCGCACCATTGGCATCCACACCGGTTTGGTCAAATTTAAAAATCTCTTGCATGCTCTCAATATCACCCTCGACACCGGTGATTTCTTGCAGGCTGGTGATTTTTCGCTTGCCATCCGACAAGCGTGAAATTTGTATCACCACCGACAAAGCTGCGCTGATTTGCTGGCGCATGGTGCGCGGACTGACTTGCATGCCCGCCATGCTCATCATGTGCTCCAAACGGGTCAAAGCATCGCGCGGTGAATTGGCATGAATGGTGGTCATCGAGCCTTCATGGCCGGTGTTCATGGCCTGCAACATGTCCAACACCTCGGCACCACGCACTTCACCCAAGATGATGCGATCCGGGCGCATCCGCAGGCTGTTGCGCAGCAAGGCGCGCTGGGTGATCTCGCCCTTGCCCTCAATGTTTTGCGGCCTCGACTCCAAGCGCACCACATGCGGTTGTTGCAACTGCAATTCCGCCGCATCTTCGATGGTGATGATGCGTTCATTGACAGGGATGGCACCCGAGATGACATTGAGCAATGTGGTTTTGCCAGAACCAGTCCCCCCAGATACCAATAAATTGACTTTGGCTTTGACCAAGCCATGAATCAGCTCAGCCATTTCCTGTGTCAATGTACCGAAACGGATCAAATCAGCCATGGCATATGGGATCACCGAAAAACGGCGGATGGAAAGCACCGGCCCGTCCAGGGACAGTGGCGAAATGATGGCGTTGACCCGAGAACCATCGGGCAATCGCGCATCCACCATGGGGCTGAGTTCGTCGACCCGGCGGCCGATGCGGGACACAATTTTGTCGATGATGCGCAGCAAATGAACATCGCCGTCAAACTTGATGTCGGTCAATTCCAGTTTGCCTTTGCGCTCGACATATATGCAAAACGGTCCGTTGACCAAAATATCTGAAACACTGGCATCGGCGAGCAAGGGCTCAATCGGCCCCAAACCCAGCATCTCGTTTTGTATGCTTTGGACAATGGTGTGCCGCTCTGCCTCGTTGAAGGCCAATTGATCATCGTTGAGCAAGCGCTCGGTCAACAACTTCAACTCGGATCGCAATTGATCGGAAGACATGTTTTCCATGGTCCGCAAATCCACCAAGGTCAAGATCTTCTGATGGATCTTGGCTTTGATGACTTCCATGCGGGTCACACTGGCGATCGCCATCAAGAGGGGGCCTTGAACATGCGGCTCAGCCATCCGGACGCAGGGGCCTGCGCTTGGTCACTGAAGCGCTGGGCCATGCTGCGCAAGGCCCGAACAATGGGGCTGTTGGTGTTGATGCGGGTCAGGGGCACGCCGGTATTGATGGCCTGTGCCACATCCTCAAAACTGCTTCGGATGGTGTAGCTGACTTTGATGCCCAAGGCCTTTTCAATTTGGGCAATGTCGATGGTTTCGTTTTTTTCATAGCGGTTGATAACGATTCGGATCTTGCTGTCTTTGAAGCCCAATTCCCTGAACTTGGCCACCAATCGTTTGGCATCGCGGACAAAGGGCAGCAGGTTTTCCATGACCAGGAAAACCACATCGCTGACTTCCAGCGCCCTCAGGGTCAAGGGACCCAACACCCGCTCCACATCCAGCACCACCACGTCGTAGTTGGCTTGGGCCACCTGCATCAAGCCATCCAACTGCTCCGGGTTGATGGCATAGCTCGCCTCGGGCACTTCGGGGGCCGACAGCAAATCAAATCGAGGGGCCACATGCAACACACTGCTGGCCAGCAATTGGGCATCGAGGCGATCGATTTGACGGGTCAATTCGGTGATGTCGGATTGCTTGGGCCCCTGTGACACGTAGTAGGCCGCGTCCCCGTAATGCAAATCCAAGTCCATGAAGATGGTTTTTTGCGCCATCTCTTTGGCCAAGATATCGGCAAAGTTGGTGGCCAAAAAAGTGGCCCCGCTGCCGCCTTTGCATGACATGAATGTGATGACTTTTGAGCGGGCGGGGTGGCCATGGATGCCCCCCTTTTTGCGCTGGGACAGGCGTTGCAAAGCCGATTCCACCTCTTGCGGCACCATGGGTGTGAGCATGACTTCGCGGATCCCTGCATGCATGGCAAGCAACAACAGGTCTGACTCCAAGGATTGGCTCATCACCATGACCACCAAATCCACCTGATGGGCCATCCAATCGGCCAATGTGTGGATGTCTTGTGATTGCAAGGGCCCCGAACAATCCACGATCAAAAAATCGGCACCTTTGGTCACAAAGGCTTTCATGTCCAGTGCTTGCTCATTGCGCAAATGCGTGTGAAGCACATCATGCCCTTGCGCCTGCACCAAAGCATTGAGCGCTTGAAGCTCTTTGGCCTGGCGTGAAATCAATACGGCTTTCATCTGAATCCTTCACCCGTCACAGAATTCATGGCGCGACCCCCGCTCCGCTGCCCACCCCGATGTTGAAGACATTGCCCGTGGGGGTCACCAGGTCATAGGACTTTTGGTAACGATCAATCGCCGATTTGGTGGACTGCCCATCGCTGCGCATCACAGCCTGGGGTTCCTCGGGTGCATGGGGGTTCACCGTTTGCGACTGAATGGCAGCGCGCACCGACGAACCAAACTGCAAATCGATCGCAGTGGGTTGATAAGCGCATCCACTCCAAAGCGCTGTGCACACCACCAGGGCCATGGGCTTGATTCGCATCGGGGTATCTTTCATGGTTGGGCCTTGGGTGCTTTGGGAGCGCCTTCCATTTGCCCCTCCCAGTGCAACTCACGCGGGGTCGGTTCGATGAATGAGTCGGTGGGCAGGGCCATTTTTTGGCTGCTTGGCTTGGCCAGGTGGGGGGTCACGATAAAGACCAATTCAGTGCGTTCAGACTGAAAAGCCGTGCTTCTGAACAGCGCCCCCAAAATGGGTATTTCACCCAGCATGGGAAACGCTTTGACCGCTTCGGTCACATTGTTTTTGATCAATCCGCCGATGGCGAAACTCTCGCCATCGCGCAGTTGCACCGTGGTGGATGCGCGCCGGGTGGTGATCGAGGGCAACACACTCACTTGCCCTGAAGCCGTGGTCACGCTGGTGCCCACTTGTGACAATTCAGACACCTCGGGTGTGACCCGCAAATTGATCAAGCCATCTTCCAACACGGTGGGAACGAACTTCAGCCCCACCCCAAACTCCCGCTCTTCGAGTGCGATGGTGGATGCCCCACTGGCACTGGATTGCGGCACGGGGATGAAAATCTTGCCACCCGCCAAAAAAGAACCCTCTTGACCACTGGTGGATGTGATGGTGGGTTCGGCCAGTATCTTCACCAATCCCTTTTTGATTTCCGCATCGATCTTGATGGTGGTGCGCCCGTCTGTGGCAGAGACCGATCCGCCGCCGGTGCCCAACATGGCCGAGAGCAGTGTGTAGGTGTCCACGCCATTGGTGCGCGTGCCGTTGACACTCCCGCCCAGTTGATTGAGCAAGGTTTTCGACACCTCTGCGACCTTGACCTCGAGCATCACCTGCTGCGAGCCCTCCAGCCGGAGCATGTTCATGACTTTTTTGCCATTCGCATAAACCTCTGCCAAGCTCACCAAGCGCTGCAATCGGATCGGGTCACCCACCACACCACTGATCACCAAGGTCTCGCCCAAGGCATAGACATGGACTTTAGTCTCATTGGGCACCAACTCCCGCATCAAACCGCGCAAGGTTTTGACATCCAAGGAGACCGTCACATCCATCATGCTGGTCAGGCCGTCTTGGGTCCAGATGATCACATTGGTGGTGCCGACCTTTTTGCCCAATACATAGATTTCTTTGGCATTGATCAGCATCACATCGGCGATGTCGGGATTGCCCACGGATATGCGCACCGCGTTTTGGGCCATGGTGTAGACCGATGACTTGCCATTGGAGAGTTGCAAGGGCTCAATGGTTTCGATGGCATGGGCGGCCAGGCTCATCTGCAGGCATGCAATCACCCATGCCGACACCCTGAAACATTTGATAAAGGCATGCATGGATTTATTCCGTTGTTTTGACAATGCCACGAATGACTTCAGGCTTTGGCGGGGCTTTTTGCACCGGGGCTTGCTGATCCACTTTGCGGGCCAAAGCGGGGCCCTTGGCCGCTGGTGCCGCAGGCTTGGCGGCGGGCACCAAAGCAGGTTCAACCGAACCAAACAAACTGCCAATGCTGGCCCCTGTGGTTCGGGTTTCGGTCTTGTCCATTTGGCTTCTCAACACCAGCGACAGAGAACCGACACTGCGGGCCAGATCAATTTGCTCGGCTTGGCTGGGCGTGACCTCCAGGGTGACGGCATTGACCAACCTCGGCTTGGTTTCGTGGGTGGATGCATCTTGTGCCAGTGCCAGCACCAATATCCGCTCCAGCACAATTTTGGAAATGACTTTGCCGGATTTATCGGTGGCATTGACGATCACATCCACATAATTGCCCGGCAATGCAAAACCGGCGACACCCACAATTTCATTGACCTTGACGGTGATGGCCCGGGTGCCTTCGTGCAACAGGGCCGACAAGCCGCTTTTTTCGCCCAATGGGGCCAGCTTGGCCTTGGTGACGGGCTCGCCCTTCATGATGGACGCATTGATGACCCGCTGATAGATCTCTTGGGGCTGGGCGTGAAAATCTTTCAAACCGCCTGCAGCAGGCCAATCGATGACTTCCAGCATATCGGGGCGCAGTTGGGTGCCCATGGCCAGGTCTTGCGCTGCCACCACCACTTTTTTGACATGGATTTCAGTGCGTTCTTCCACCCAGCGCTGGGCGACGAAGACCGCCAACAAACCCAAAGCGATGGAAATTGCCAACAGCACCATTGACCGGATATTTCTCACGTTGTCTCCATCATGGATTCATCGACATGTGCAACAAGGTGCCCAGGGCGATGGCCATTGCATACGGCAAACGCTCAGTCCCCACCACCATGGTCCATTGCCTGGGGACCATTCCACTGCTGATTTGCATGCCAAATCCAAGCGCGCCCATGTACACCTGTTTGAAAACGGTTTTCAGCTTTCGGTGCCACGCGGCCCATGCCAGTGCCAACAGGCCACCGCACAAAGCTGTCAGCAAGGCCACCGACAAGATGGCCGGGTAACCCACGAAGGATCCGACCACAGCCAATAATTTGACATCGCCTGCACCCAAAATTCGCAACAGGTACAAGGGCAAAAAAACCGCCATTCCCACAATGGCAGCGGTGATGGCCTGTCGCCATCCCATGCCCCCGTCCATCAGCGATATCAGCAAGCCCAGTGAAAGGCCCGATACCACCAATGCATTGGGAATGCGACTGCTTTTCACATCGAACCAAACGGCCAATGACAACACAGCAGCGCACGCACCAATGGACAGGGCATGGGAGGTGAAATCCATCACACGGTGGGGCAAAGCGTGCCCTTGGGCGTGGTCAAACAATCGGCCACCATTTTGAAAATGGCCTTGAGGTTGGTGCCGATGGTGGTGACCGCCACAATGATCACCACCGCAATCAAGCCGGCCAGCAAGCCGTATTCGATGGCGGTTGCGCCTTGTTCATCGTTGAAAAAATCTTTGATTGCTGAAATGAATGCGTTCATGGTTTGCCTTTCGAGTTAATGAGGGATGCTTCTGACGGTTTGAATTTATCGTTGAACTTTGGCCCATGCTTATCAACGCGTCCGATATTTGCATTTATTAATTTCTATTGTTGTATTTCATGTTTTAAGTGATTCAGCGCACAGAACCATGTTTTATTCAACGGTCCAATGTCGGGGTGAAAGGGTGTCTATGTTTCAATCGATGAGAGTGCTTGAAGGTGCGTTCGGCAGGGTGGAGGTGATCGAAATTCAGAAGAGTTTGGTCATGCATGCCCACCCCTATGTGCACTTCACCTTGTGGCTCAAAGGTGGGTTTGCCCATGCCCATGTGGGGGCTCAAACCGTTGAAATTTCGGCCCAATCGGGTTTGGGACTCAACAGCCACGCCTCCCATGATTTGCAATTGAATGATGTGCATCAAAAGCCATGGGTGATGAATCTGTACCTGCACGATGCCTGGCTGGATGCTCAATTTCGGTCCACCTCACCCACCATGCGCTTGCATCAAGCCAACTACACCGTGACCCCGGCTGCACACCAGGCCTGCAATGGCTTGATGCACCACATGTCCCATGCGGTCGCAACGCCGGCCAAACTGGTGGAAGACGATGTCGCTGGTTTGATCAAAGAAATCATTTACGCCAGCCTGCCGCGTGATCAATTCATGCAAATGCCTGCGCAGCGCCCACCCTTGGATCGGCGATTGAGCCAGGCCATGGTGCACATGCAGGCCAATGTGGATAATTTTTCCAACAGCCTCGATGTGGCGCAGCATTCCGGCCTGTCGCGCAGCCGCCTGTATGAGTTGTTTCAAGTGGAATTGGCCACCTCGCCATTTGTGTATTGGAATGCCATGCGCACCGAGCTGGCCCGCAGCAGCTTGATGTCGGATGGCCAAAGCTTGACCGCGCTGGCTTTTGACCTGGGGTTTTCAACGCCGGGTAACTTTTCTCGTTTTTTCAAAGACCACCTGGGTGTGACCCCATCCACCTATCGGCGCGTTCTGCATGCCCACTGATCAGCGCGGATCCTCCGTGGTGGAATTTGCTTTGGTTCTTCCGGTGCTGTTGCTGCTGGTGCTGACCGTGGTGGAGTTCAGCATGGTGATTTACGACAAAGTGGTGATCACCCACGCAGCGCGCGAAGCCGTTCGCGCCGGATCAGCCCTGAAATCCCCTAAGCTGACGCCCACCGAAATAGCCGCAGTGGCGCGCATGTTTTGTGGCAGTCGTTTGATGAGCATGGGGCCCGCCCAATTGCCCGCAGTGACGGTTGTGCAGTCGGCCGATCCGGTGTATCAATCGCCTTTGTCGGTAACCGTTTCTTTCACCTATCGGGGCCTGCTGGCCGACTCTTTTTTGTATGCTTTGGGCGCGCCCATCGTGCTGACTTCCACATCCATGGGCTTGAACGAGTAGCCCAAAAACTACTCATACAAACCCATTCGCTGCCCTCCACCACCGCCTGTTGCGCCATAGGCATTGGTCATCTTGAAAGTGCTGTTGCCCATCACACTGATCTTTTGCGCCACCACGGTTCCAATGGATATGTCGACCCCTGAATTGCCCTTGAGGGTCAAGGGGTTGCTGGGAAAGTACAGGTTGCCTGCGAACACAGCACCTGCATTGCCCACAATGGTGCTGGGCGATGTGTTCAATGGATCTTGTGTGAACAACATGCCCGCATACACACCGGTCAGGGGTGCACGCAGGTTGAGGCTGACATTGCCATCGAGCTTGAGGCCAACATAAGGGTATGTGGTCCCATTGCCCGTGTTGATGAATGTCACACCGTGACCCATGACCGGGGAATTGTTACCAGAAAAGTCAAGCCCACCGCCGTAGATCACATACACACCTGGATTGAAGGTGACGGCATTGCTGCCTGAAATGGTGATGCCCCCGCAATATGTACCGGGCGACAAGGTGATGGTGCCTGCGCTTTTGGGCGTGTACGCATTGAAATCACAACCGGTGAATGGGGGCATGGGCAAACCTGCGAAGGGATCGGCTTTGAGCGGCGCATCGGTCGTCACGCTGCTGACGGTGACGTTGCCTGTTTGTGTATACCCCCCGACCACTTGGATGGTTTGGGCCGTGACCGTCACATTGCCGTTCAACTGCATGGCTGTCGGGCTGTTGGAATTGATGTAGATGCCACAGGCATTGGCGGCCACAATGCCATTGCCCGTCACCGACAGGGTCGATGGGCCATTGTTGGCCAAAGACAGCAGACATGGGTTTCCATTGCCCGCCGGTCCGGCGATGGCCGTTGCGGATGTGTTGACCTGAAACACACCAAAAATCCAAGCCAACCAGGCGCGCACCGGTTGTTCGATGGTGACCCGCACAAAAAACGGGTCGCTGGCATGGCCACCCGTACCCCCCGGTGGAATGGCCACAGACACTTGGTTGCCCAACACACCGTGTTCAAAACCGTTGACTTGGGTCGCTTGTAAAGCCATGGTGGTTGCGGTCTCGATGGCACCGCCATGCTGCCGGGTATTGGCCGCCAACAATGCGGCCGAGTCCGCTGCCGCTTGCATGGCATTTCGTTGGACCAGAACGTAGCCCATGTCGATCGCCATGGCCATCATGGCCAGCAGCAAAGGCAACAGCAAAGCCACCAAAATGCTGAGGGCACCGCGCTGTGTATGGGTTTTCATTCGTTGAACATCACGGTGGATGCACTCAGGGCAGACCCGGTTGAAAAGGCACTCCAAGGTCCGCCCACAAATACGCCGCTGACCTGGTAGCGCACGGTGACCCGCAAGGGGTTGGGATAGGTTGCATCCACGGATTGCACGACTTCGACCACTGGGTCTTGGTGCGCACCGGGTGAGATGAGCCTGGACTGGCAATACGCATTGACCATGCTCACCAAGCCCTCGGCGGTGGGCTTGCTTGGCCCGGCGGCCACGCCAGCCCGAGCGGCCATGTGGGTCGCGCTGATGAGCACCGACTGGTTGTGCAGCATCAAGCCCATCTCCACCACCCCATCGGCCATCAACAACAGAACCGGCAGCAGCAATGCCAACTCGATGGCCGCCGCACCGCGCTGCGCATGTGGCTTGCTTTCACAGGTGTTTGTTGAGCGTGGACACATCATCGATGTTTGGCAAGGGCGGGAAGGTGTAATGGTCTGCTTTGAAGACCTTGATGCAGGCATTGACCACTCTTTTGTCGTAGAGCCGCTCGACCCCAAAGTGCAAGGTGTCCAATGCCTCATCGATGCTGAAAGCTGCACGGTAGGGCCTGGTTCCCACCATCGCATCCATGGTGTCGGCCACTGCGAGGATGCGCGCATCGTCTGAAATGCTGTCGCCTTTCAAGGCATTGGGGTAACCGCTGCCATCAAGCCGTTCATGGTGCTGCAACACGATCTGCGCCACGGGCCAAGGAAAGTGGATGTGTTTCAACACGTCATAGCCGGCTTGCACATGGTTTCGCAACATGGCGACTTCAAATGCATTGAGCTTGGTCGGCTTCATCAGCACTTGGGTGGGGATAGAGAACTTTCCAATGTCGTGCACCAAGGCACTGAGCCGAATGCCCTCGATGTTGTGGGGCACCATGTTCAATTCCGTGGCGATGGCCACCGACAAACTGGCCACACGGCTTTGGTGACCTGCGGTGTAGGGGTCGCGCCCTTCGATCATGGCCGACAAGACATTCACCACTTCCGACATGCCCAAGCTGACCAAATGCTGGTATTCCAGCAACTGCTTATCGGTTTGCTTGCGTTTGGTGATGTCTCGGATATTGCACTGGATCACCCTGTCGCCATTGACGGAATAGGCGTTGCTGACAAACTCCACGTTCACGATGCCACCCGACTTGCTCAGCAGTGGCAGGTCCTCATAGCGGATGTAACCTTTGTCTTGCAAAACGGCAAAAGCCTCTAGCGAAGACTTTTTGTCAATAACCGCACCAATCTCCCACAACCTTTTGCCGATCAGCTCCTCCCGCGAATACCCCAGCATGGTGATCAAAAAGGGGTTGGCATCTTCAATTTGCCCGGTCGCGAAATTCAAAATCAAAATGCCATCTTGGGCGGTTTCAAACAGCCGCCGATAACGCAATTCAGAAGCATCATGAGACAGAGGCTTGTTCATGGGGGTGACAGCCATCAAAGCTGTTCAGTGCAAGTGAAGAATGACAAGGACATGGGTCATTCTGTGCCAGCAAGGCCTGGCTGTCTGTGCGCTGGCACACCTGAGGGTTTCAGGCCAAGGCGGTGTGCGCTGGGCCAGGGATCAGGCCATCAACTGGGTTTGGCCAACGCAGCGCGCAATTTGTCTTTCTTGCTGGGCCGCTTGCCTTTGATGCCGCCCACCCCAGCCACGGGCGGGGGCACATCGGTGGGCTCAAAACCCGCCACCACCTCCAGCGCCAACTGCAGCTGTGCGCGCTTTTGGATCAAGCGCCAATGCGCCAAGGCATGGGCGCTGACAAAGCTCCATGCCTGCCCCTGCGCACCCGCGCGCGCGGTGCGGCCGATGCGGTGGGTGTAATCATCGGCCGAGCGCGGCAAGTCGTAATTGACCACCACCGGCAACAAAGCAATGTCCAGCCCACGTGCGGCCAAATCGGTGGTGACCAAAACATCGATGCGGCTGTCCTTGAAGTCTTGCAAGGCCGCTTGTCGGCCCCCTTGCGACATGTCGCCGTGCAAGGCACTGGCCCGCACCCCTGCCGCACACAGCTTGCTGGCCAGGTGTGCGCAGGCGTAACGCGTGGCCACAAACACCAGCACCCGTTGCCAGCCATGGGTGGCCATCAGATGGCGCAACAATGCCGTGCGTTTTTTGTCGTCCACGGCAATGGCGGTTTGCGCGATGTTGGGTTGGCCTTGCACTTCGATCGCATCGCTTTGCAAGCGCAAAGGGTTGCGCAAGCCTTGGTGGGCCCACACCGATAACTCGGGCGCGAAGGTGGCCGACAACAACAGGGTTTGGCGCTGGGCGGGCAACAAGGCCAACACCGATTGCAACTCTTGGGCAAAGCCCAGTTCCAACAAGCGATCGGCCTCGTCGAGCACCAGATGCCGGACATCGGCCAAACGCAATGCGTTGTGGGCCACCAAATCCAGCAACCGCCCGGTGGTGGCAACCAACAGGTCAGCACCGCCGCGCAAAGCCATCATTTGCGGGTTGATGGATACACCGCCATGGGCCACCACCCACTTCAGGCCCACGCTGTCCGACACCTGGCGCATGACCTGGCCCACTTGCAAGGCCAACTCCCGGGTGGGCACCAACACCAGGCCACGGATGGGCCTGCGGAAATTGGTTTGCCGGGGCGTTTGCATCACCAACTGCACCAGCGGCAGCACATAAGCCAAGGTTTTGCCCGAACCAGTGGGCGCACTGGCCCACACGTCTTGTGATTGCAACACCGCAGGGATGGCTTGCACCTGGATGGGCGTTGGCTGGTGCAAGCCCATCTGGGCCACGACACGCAGCAGTGCGGGGCTCAGGCCCAGTGAATCAAATGTCAATGCGAACAATCAAAACGGTGTTCAATGGCGAAAGTGCCTGACACCGGTGAACACCATGGCCACGCCGCGCTCGTTGGCCGCAGCGATGACTTCTGGGTCGCGCACCGATCCGCCGGGTTGGATGACGCAGGTGGCCCCTTGGTCGACCACCACATCCAAGCCATCGCGGAACGGGAAAAACGCGTCGCTGGCCACGGCCGTGCCTTGCAAATTCAAGTTGGCATGGCCCGCTTTGATGGCCGCGATGCGGGCCGAGTCCAGGCGGCTCATTTGCCCTGCCCCCACGCCCATGGTCATGCCGTCGCGGCAAAACACAATGGCATTGCTCTTGACGAACTTGGCGACCTTCCAGGCAAACAGCAGGTCTTCCATTTGTTGTGGGCTGGGCTGCTGGGTCGTCACCACTTTGAGGTCGCTCAATTGCAGCACATGGTTGTCGGCGGTTTGCATCAACACGCCAGAGCCAATGCGCTTGATGTCCACGGTGTTTTGGCCACGGGCCCAATCGGTGTCGCCGCCGGGCGGCAAGTCGATTTGCATGACCCGCACATTGGCCTTGGACTGCAACAGGGCCAGCGCATCGGCGCTGAAGGCGGGTGCGATCAACACCTCGACAAATTGTTTGTGCACCGCCTCTGCCGCCGCCAGGTCCACCGCACAATTGAATGCAATGATGCCGCCAAAGGCCGAGGTGGGGTCGGTTTGAAAGGCTTTGCGATACGCCTGCAAGGCATCTGCGCCCAGGGCCACGCCACAGGGGTTGGCGTGTTTGACGATCACACAAGCGGGTGTGGCAAAGCTTTTGACACATTCCCAGGCGGCATCGGCATCGGCGATGTTGTTGTAAGACAGTTCCTTGCCCTGCAACTGCACGCCCATCACCAATGAGCCCGGCGCGGGGTTCACATCGCGGTAGAAGGCCGCCAATTGGTGCGGGTTTTCGCCGTAACGCAGGTCTTGCAGTTTGACAAAGCGGCCATTGGCCTGCCATGGGAACACGGTGAGCTGGCCATCGACTTGGATGCGCGAGAGATGGTCGCTGATGGCGCCGTCGTACTGGCTGATGCGGTTGAAGGCGGCAACAGCCAAGGCAAAGCGGGTGGTATCGCTCCAAGTGCCGTGCTGACGCAACTCATCGACCACAGGGCCATATTGCGACGCATCGGTGAGCACCGCCACATGCTTCCAATTTTTGGCGGCGCTGCGCACCATGGCAGGGCCACCGATATCGATGTTTTCGATCGCAACTTCCAGGGTGCAACCGGGTTTGGCCACGGTGGCTTCAAACGGATAGAGATTGACCACCAACAGGTCGATGGTGTCGATGCCATGGGTTTGCAAAGCCTGCATGTGCGCGGGCAGGTCGCGCCGGGCCAATAAGCCGCCATGCACCATGGGGTGCAAGGTTTTGACGCGACCGTCGAGCATTTCGGGAAAGCCGGTGACATCGGCCACCTCGCGCACCGACAAACCTTGGTCGCGCAGCAATTGCGCGGTGCCGCCGGTGGAAATCAGGCCCACGCCCAGGGCATGCAAGGCATGGGCGAGTTCGGCGATGCCGCTCTTATCGGAGACAGAGATCAATGCGTTCATGGTGGTCCAAAGTTGGCGCAGCGTTGGGGAAAGCACTGGCGCAGGGGGTGCGAATCAAAGCAGTTTGTGCTCGGTGAGTTTTTTGCGCAAGGTGTTGCGGTTCAGGCCCAACCACTGCGCGGCACGAGATTGGTTGTCACCGGCGTGCTTCATGACCACTTCCAGCAAAGGCTTTTCCACCGTGTGCACCACCATGTCGTGCAAATTGCCGGGTTCGGTGCCGCGCAAATCGCGCAGGTATGTCTCCAGACTGGCACGCACCACGTCTTCTATGTTTTTTTTGCTCATGCGAACTGTGTCTCAGGTGTGGGGGCTTGGGCCCAGTCGGCCGTCGGCATGCGGTCGGAGCTTTGCGCCCATTGATCTAAAAACAAGCCCAAGGCATCGGCCTGGGCCTGCGGGTCTTCCAAGGCATTGATGTGTTGGCGAAAGGCCTCGCCACCGGGCATGTGGCGCACATACCAACCCAAGTGCTTGCGGGCTGTGCGCGCCCCGGTCAATTCGCCATACAAAGCGCAATGCTCTTTCAAATGGGCCAGCAGCGAGCGACGCACCTCGGCCACCAAAGGCGGGGCCAGCAAGTCGCCGGTTTCCAAGTGGTGGGCGATTTCGCGAAAAATCCAGGGCCGCCCTTGTGCGGCGCGCCCTACCATCAAGGCATCGGCCCCGGTGAGTGCCAGCACAGCGCGGGCTTTTTGGGGTGAATCGATGTCGCCATTGACCACCACCGGAATGCGCACGCGGGACTTGACCTCGGCCACGGTGAGGTATTCGGCCTGGCCTTTGTAGCCTTGCTCACGGGTGCGCCCATGGATGGTGAGCATTTGCACGCCCGCTTGTTCAGCGGCGAGGGCCAATGGCAAGGCGTTTTTGTGCGCCTGGCTCCAACCGGTGCGCATCTTCAAGCTCACGGGCACGCCCAAAGGGGCGCAGGCGTGCACCACCGCTTCCACAATGGCCAAGGCCAATGGCGGGTTTTGCATCAAGGCCGAACCGGCCCAGACATTGCAGACTTTTTTGGCCGGGCAACCCATGTTGATGTCGATGATTTGCGCACCTTGATCGATGTTGTGGCGCGCGGCATCGGCCATCATCTTCGGATCGGTGCCAGCGATTTGCACGGCAATCGGCCCGCTCTCGCCATGGTGATCGGCGCGCCGCGTGGTTTTGGCGGTGTGCCACAAATCAGGGCGCGATGTGATCATCTCGCTGACCGCATAACCCGCACCCCATTCTTTGCACAACTGGCGAAACGGCCGATCGGTCACCCCCGCCATGGGGGCGACCATCAAGCGATTGCGCAGCGCAAAAGGTCCGATGTGCATGATTGGGGGTTTGAAGCGGGAAAGGGGGGTGCTTAAAAAGGAGGCACGATTGTAGCGGCGTGTTTTTGCGCACGGCAAGCCAATCGAGCTGTTTTTTCATTCTCGTAAACACCCATGCATGCGCAGTGACCCCTCACATGTTTCTATACTGAGGCCACGATGGATTGGATGCACCTGTTGTTGACCACTTTGGCTTTGCCACGCTTTGGCTTGAGCACGGTGTTTGTGGTGTCCTTTGTGTCGGCCACCTTGCTGCCCATGGGCTCTGAGCCGGTGGTGTTTGGGCTGATCAAGCTCAACCCCGAACTTTTTTGGCCCGCCATTGGGGTGGCCACCGCGGGCAACACCCTGGGCGGCGCGCTGGATTGGTGGATGGGTTGGGGCACCGAAAAAATGGTGAGCAAGGTGCGCGGTGACAGTGCGGTGCGCATGCGCGCCCTGTCGTGGCTGCAGACCTTGGGGCCCAAAGCCTGTTTGCTCAGTTGGTTGCCCTTGATCGGCGACCCCTTGTGCGCGGTGGCGGGCTATTTGCGCATGCCGTTTTGGCCCTGCTTGATCTACATGGCGGTGGGTAAATTTTTGCGTTACCTGGTGATGACCAGCTTGCTGCTGTGGGTGTTTCCCCAAGATTGGGCCCTGGGTTGATGGCTGGGGTTTGCGAGCATGGGCCACTGCCGCTGCATCTTTTACAGTGATCGACAGGAGTACACCCATGAAGCCCACAAACCCATCGCTGGTTGAGCGACTGTCCCAACTCTATACCGGCGCTGTGCACGATGTGTTGCGCGGCATGGGCCATCCCAACTGCGTGTTGCCCTCGCACCTGCGACCCTTGGACCCGGCACTCAAATTGGCCGGCCCCGCTTGGACGGTGTCGGGCCATATGGACCACAGCATCAGCCGCCACGACAGCTTATTGGGTTGGACCACCTTGCTGTCCAAAGCGCCCAGCGGTCATGTGGTGGTGTGTCAACCGCACAACCAGGAAATTGCGCTGATGGGCGAGTTGTCTGCCGAGACTTTGAAAAACAAAGGGGTGCTCGGCTATGTGGTCGACGGGGGATGCCGTGACACCGACTTCATTTTGGAGTTGGGCTTCCCGGTGGTGCACACGTTTTTCACGCCGTCCGACATCGTGGCACGCTGGCTGCCCGACCGCTATGGCGAGCCGGTGACGATTGGCAGCGTCACCATCCACAGCGGCGACCATGTGCTGGGCGATCGCGATGGGGTGGTGGTCATCCCCCAGGCCTTGGTGGCCGAGGTGGTGAGTCAAACCGAGGCCGTGGCGCTGACTGAAAACCAGGTGCGCGAGGCCATCCGCTCAGGCATGGACCCGGTGGAGGCTTATCTCCAGTACGGTAAGTTTTGAAACCCTTAGGAGGCGGCGCGTCTGGCCCCGCCATCGACATGGATCACTTGCCCTGTGATGTAGCGCGCCAGGGGAGAGACCAAAAAACAAACCAGGGCACCCAGGTCTTCGGGTTCGCCGATGTAGCCCGCAGGCACATTGGCCGCCACCCAAGCCTGCTGCGCCTGCGGCGTGGGCAATAGTTTTTGATCCACTTGCTCTGAGTGGAGGCGCCCGGGCGCGATGCTGTTGACGGTGATGCCGTTGGCACCCACATGCCTGGACAAAGCCTTGGACCACAAATGCACCGCACCATTGGGCGGCACCCCCCCATTCATGGTCATGGGCTCATCCGGTCCCGTCAAATTGATGATGCGCCCAAAACCGCGTGCCTGCATGTCTGGCAACAAGGCATGGGTCAATTCGCGCCCAGCGTGAAAATTCAGATTCATGGCATCGTCCCATTGCTCTCGGGTACCCATGCCCGCAAACGGCCTTGAACCACCGGCGTTATTGACCAAAATATCCAAGCCACCCCAGCGCTGCATGACTTGCTCGCGAATCTGCGCTGGCGCATCGGGTTGGGTGATGTCACACACCACCACCAAGGGCTTGGCACCGCCTTGGTCTTGAATCTCTTGGGCCAAACTGTTGAGCAATGGCTCACGGCGGGCCACCAGCGCCAACTCACAACCTTCGCGGGCCAACATCAGCGCCATGCAACGCCCCAATCCCACGCTGGCCCCCGTGACCAAAGCGGTTTTGCCGCGAAGTTGTAAATCCATGGTGGTACTCCTGTGATGACTGGGGTTTGTTGGAACGAAGCCCAGTATGCCAAAGATAAAGCGCGCACCCCCATGGGCATCAAGCCCAGAATTTTTATCACAGTAACCAAATTTTGCGCACCAACATGGCGTTTGCGCACCGAGTTGGACCTGTTTGTTACCCCGCTTGCGCAGTGAGGTTTGCTCGCTTGACAAAGCACAAGTTCACACCAACAATGTTTTTGCACTTTTTCATTTGCATACATTCAGGAGCCCTCAATGCAATTCAACAAGTTTTCGTTTTTGCGTTCTGCGCTGGCCACTGTGCTGGGCTTGACATTGGCCGCGGCGGCCATGGCCCAACCCAAGTACCTGCTGCGCTGGGGCCACTACCTGCCCGATGGCCCTTTCCTGCAATTGGAAAAAGACTTCGCAGCCAAAATTGAAAAACGCACCAACGGTGCCGTGAAAATCGAAATCACATTTGCCGGCGGCTTGGGCAAAGACACCGAATTACTGATGCTCGCCGCGCGCGGTGCGATTGACATGACGGCCACGGCACCGGGTTACAACCCCGATCAACTGCGCTACTGGCGTGCCTTCCAAACGCCCATGTTGTTCACGTCGACCAAACAAGTGATCGACCTGTTGGAAACCGTGGTCGCAGAAATGCCCATTTACCAGCAAGAGATGGACCGCATCGGTGTGGTTTGGTTGTTTCAACAGCCCTTGGGCGAGTACTACTTGAGCGGTGAATCCAAGGATTGCGCCAGCGTTGCCACCATGCGCGGCAAAAAGGCCCGCAGCTTTGGTGCCGACATTCCCAAGGCATTCACCGCCATTGGCGCTGTGCCGGTCACCGTGCCACCCGTCGGTGTTTATGAGGCCCTCAAAAACGGCAACATCGATTACTCGTTCATCAACCCGGGCAACATCCAGTCGCTCAAACTCAACGAAGTGGCCAAAACCCACTGCGGTCCGGTGATGGCCATCTCTGGCCACAACATCACCATCGGCAAGCGCACCTGGGCCCGTCTGCCACCCGACATCCAAAAGATTTTTCTTGAAGAAGCCCGCGCCACCCAGCGTGAGTACATGAATTACATTTTGGACTTTGAAGCCAAGTCTTTGGTCAACATCAAAGCACAAGGCGGCAACGTGATCCCCATCTCCAACGAAGAGTTGAAAAAGTGGCGTGCCACTGCACCCGACTTCTTGTCCGACTGGGAAAAGGCCACGGCAGCCGCCACTGGCGATGCCGAGACACCCAAAAAAGTGGCCGCCCGCTGGCGCCAAATTTTGGGCCTCTGAGCACCCTTTCCTCCCCCTCCACGGCTTGGCCTGAATGGGCCAAGCCTGTTTTTTGTCCATGGCCACCCCCCCTTCACAGCTTGGGTTGGCTGTGGGAAAAAAATACTTTTTCGAATCCTGGCCGCACCTGAGTGTGCTGGACAGCCCCATTTCTAGGACATCACAACATGCAAAAAATCAGTGAATGGGTTCATAAGTTGGCTTTGGTTTTGTTGCTCATGGGTGCCGTGGGCATGATTGTTTCCATGTTTTTGGGCTTCGCCGATGTGGTGGGCACCAAGTTTTTTGACTGGCCCGTGCCTGGCACCTTGGAGATCACCGAAAGCACCATGGTGTTGATTGTGTTTGGAGCCTTGGCATTCACCCAGACACAGCGCGGTCACATTCGGGTGGAAATTTTTTACACCGAGCGCAGCCCGCGGACCAAGGCATTCATGGATGTGGTCACCCATTTGGTGGCGATTGCCTTTTTTGCCCTGGTGGCTTGGCAAGGCTTTGACGAAGCCCTCTACAGCCTGGAGATCGGCGAGGCCACCATGGGCTCGATTCGCTTTCCACTGTTTCCTGCGCGCTTGCTGTTGGTGTTGGGGACTGCCCTGTTGCTGGTGCAACTGGGCTTGGACTTGATCCAAGATTTTCGCCGCATGATCAGCGGCGAGACCCGTGTCGAGCAAAACACCCAGACCAATTTTCAATAAACGCCTCAGGTCACTGTCATGCCATTACTCACGCCTGAAACCACTGGAATCGTCGTCGTCAGCTTGCTGCTGGTTTGGCTGGCGCTGGGTGCACACATCGGTGTGGCCCTGGGCCTGGCCGGCTTCTTGGGCATTTACCTGTCGGTCGGCCCCGATGCGGCATTGGCCCAGATCGCCGCCATTCCCTTTGGCACCACCAATTCGTTTGCACTGGCCGTCATCCCTTTGTTCATTTTGATGGGCTCATTTGCCACGGTGTCGGGCATCACCACCGAGTTGTTTCGCATGGCTTATGTGTGGCTGGGCGCGCTGCGCGGCGGCTTGGCCATGGCCACCGTCATGTCCTCGGCTGCATTTGGGGCCGCTTCGGGCTCCACCATCGTCAATGCCGCTGTGTTCACCAAAATGGCCATGCCGGAAATGGCGCGCTTTGGCTATGACGTGCGGCTCAACGCAGGTTGCATTGCCGCCGCTGGCACCTTGGCCGCCCTGATTCCGCCAAGCATCTTGATGGTGGTGTATGCCGTCATCACCGAACAATCGATTGGCAAACTGCTGATCGCGGGCGTGGTGCCGGGCATTCTCACCGCCATCATTTACTGCACCGGTATTTATGTGCTGGCCCGGGTGCGGCCCGACATGGCCCCGCTGGCCAATCTCAAGTTCACTTGGGCCGACCGCTTTGATTCGCTCAAAGGGGTGTACGGCATCATGATCTTGTTTGCCATCGTGGTCGGCGGCATTTACGGCGGCTATTTCCCGGCCACCTATGCGGGTGCGGTGGGTGCTTTTGGGGCCTTCTTGATAGCTTTGTCACGCCGCAAGCTGACCCCAGGTTCGCTGATTGGTGTGCTCAAAGAGGCTGCGGTCACCACTTCGGTGATCTTCATCATCGTGGTGGGCGGCATGCTGTTCGCTCGCTTCCTCACCTATTCGGGCTTGGTCACCACCATCTCCTCCTTCATGATTGGCTTGGGGGCCGACAAATACACCTACTTGCTGTGCTTTGTGGTGTTGTTCACCATCTTGGGCTGTTTCATTGAACCGATTGCCATCATGGTGATGACCCTGCCCGTCATGTTCCCCGTCATGAAAGAGGCCGGCTTTGACCCCATTTGGTTGGGCGTGGTGGCGGTCAAACTCGCCGAAATTGGTGTACTCACACCGCCGGTGGGTCTCAATGTGTTTGTGGTCAAGAGTTCGTCGCCGATACCGGTCACGCTGGGGCAAGCATTTGCCGGCGTGACACCGTTTATCTTGCTGGACTTTTTGTCACTGGGTTTGTATGTGATCTTCCCCGAGATGATCACGTGGTTGCCCAACCTCACAGCGCCTTGAGTTTTTCAAACCACAGCTATAAAGGATTTACCCATGCCGGTGCTCCAGCCTGATCAGGCCCAGTTTTCCAGCCGTGTGCAAGTGCTCATCATTGGTGCCGGTGCTTGCGGAACCATTGCCGCTTTGGCTGCCAACGAGCGGGGGGCCGAGGTGTTGATCTTGGAGCGGGACGCACGCCCCATGGGCAACACCTCTTTGTCGGGTGGGCAAATTCCTGCGGCCGGCACCCGGCTGCAAAAAGCCGCTGGCCTGATGGACGACACCCCCGAATTGCTGTTCAAGGATTTGGTGGCCAAGGCCCATGGCGAATGTGACCTGGAGATCGCCCGCCACATCGCCCATGCATCGGGCCCCACCGTCGAATGGCTGGCAGAGCGCTACCAATTGCCCATTTCGCCCGTGCTGGATTTTCAATACCCCGGCCACAGCCGCCCGCACATGCATGCCTCGCCCACGCGCTATGGCGCTGAGTTGCTGGCGGTGTTGTTGTCTGCGGTAGAACGCGAGGGCATCCCCATTGCCACATCCGCCCACGTGACCGATTTGTTTGCCGACGACGCTGGTCTGGTGCACGGCGTGCGGGTCAAACGGCCTGATGGCAAAACCGAGGACATGGGCTGCGATGTGCTGATCCTGGCCTGCAATGGATTTGGTGGCAACAAAGACATGCTGCGCCAGTACATCCCCGAGGCCGTCGATTTGTTTTATGAAGGCCATGCCGGTAACCAAGGCGATGCCGTGATGTGGGGCACCGCCATGGGCGCATCCATCAAAGACATGGGCTCCTTCCAAGGCCATGGGGCGGTGGCCACACCGCATGCGGTCCACTTGAGCTGGCCCACCGTGACGGAAGGCGGCTTTCACGTCAACCAAGCGGGCCAACGCTTTTCCAACGAGAACTCCGGCTATTCAGAGCAGGCCTTGCACGTGCACCGCCAAGCCGGTCAATACGCCTGGGCCATTTGGGACGAGCGCGGTGAGATTCCAGCCAACAAACAGCACAGCCACATGCAAGCCAATGAGTCCGGTGCCATCAAACGCCACGACAGCATTGCTTCCTTGGCCAAGGCGATGGGCTGCGATGAAAAGGCATTGGCAGCCACCTTTGCCGATGTGGCCGCCTGTGCCAGTGGTCAAAAGACCGATGCCTTTGGACGTGACTTCACCCAAAAGCCGCCGCTGCAAGCGCCGTATTACCTTTGCAAGATCATTGGGGCCTTGACCCACACACAAGGTGGCTTGGAGATCAACACCGAGATGCGCGTGCTGCGCACCGATGGCCGGGTGTTTCCCAACCTATTGGCCGGTGGTGGTGCTGCGCGTGGGCTGTCTGGGCCTGCCGACTGGGGTTATTTATCGGGTTCTGGCTTGCTCATGGCCACCAGTTCGGGGCGATTGGCTGGAGAAACGGCAGCGGCACAGGTCGGCGCTGCCAAGCGCTGAGCCCATTCATCCCAAGCACTGGCAACCATGGCACGCCGCCCCCTGGTTTTGTGCGAAAACATGCGGGCCGTGCCCTATGTGCCGTTTTACCTGGCGCTGGCCGGTGGGTATTGGCAAACCGAAGGCTTGCATGTTCAGCACATTGTTTCGCCCGCCACCACCAACACCCCATTGAAATTGCTCGACGGCAGTGCCGATGTGTCTTGGGGCGGGCCCATGCGGGTGATGATGCACCACGATGCCGACCCGCGTTGCCCGCTGGTGTGCTTTGGCCAGGTGGTGGCCAAGGACCCTTTTGTATTGGTCGGGCGCAGCCGCAAACGGCGCTTTCAATGGGCCGATTTGCAAGGCTTGCGCGTGGCCCCAGCGGGTGATGTACCCACCCCTTGGATGACTTTTCAAGACGACTTGCAACGGGCTGGTCTTGACCCCCAAGCCATTGCAGCTCGGCGTGTCCGGCCCATGGAGCGCAACCTCAAAGCCTACTTGCGCCATGAAGTCGATGTGGTGCAATTGTTCGAGCCATACGCCGATCAACTGGTGCAACAAGGCCAAGGCCATGTGTGGCACCGCTTTACCCAGCGCGGGGATATTGCCTACACCACGTTTTATGCCACCCGCAGCACCACGCAACGCAGGCGCGACGATTGCATGCGCTTGGTGGCGGGCATGGCGCGCGCGCAACAAGCTTTGGCCGCCTCCTCAGCAGCCGATGTGGCCACAGCGGTGGCCCCGTTTTTGCCTTCGCTGTCGCTGTCGAGTTTGACCCGCATCGTGCACAACTACCGCTTGCATGGCCTGTGGGCCCAGCAACCTGACTTGCCAGCGTCCGCTTTTTTGCGGCTCAAAGCGGCCTTGGTCTCGGGTGGCTTGATCCAACGCGACCCCAGTTACACGCAAGTGGTGGACGAGGCCCTCAGCCGGGCCCCCTGATAAAGGACTTTGACCATGGATTCCAACGCGGCTGTTCCGACCATTGACATGGGGCCTTTTTTGGCTGGCGATCAGCAAGCCCAAGCGCACATTGCCCAACAGGTGGCACAAACCTGTGAGCAAACTGGCTTTTTGATCATTTCAGGCCATCGTTTTCCCAGTGGCTTGTTTGAAACGGCCACCCAGCAGCTGTTTGAATTTTTTGATTTGCCGCACGAGACCAAGCAGCGCTGGCACCCCACCGGCCCCGCCAAGCAACGCGGATTTCATGGCTTTGCCACCCGGGGTTTGGCCCACACATTGGGCCAAAAGACACCGCCGGACTTGCGTGAGTCCATCTTTTTGGGCCCGGTGGATGACCACAGTGCGCACTACCAACATTTGCCGCAAGCGGCCACCAGCTATGCCCCTAACCTGATTCCCACCCTGCCCGCAGGTTTGGACCAAACCTTGGTTCGCCTGTACCGCGCTTATGAGCGCTTGGCCGAAGACATGATGCGTTTGTTTGGAGCGGCTTTGCGTTTACCGCCTGGTTATTTCGACGGTGTGTTGCAACGCCACTTCAGCATACTGTCGTGCCACCACTACCCTGTTTTGTCTGAGCCCCCATTGCCCAACCAATTGCGCACAGGCGCACACACCGACTATGGGGCGATGACCATCTTGGCCTCCACCGATGCGCAAGGCGGTTTGGAGGTGCAAATGCCCGATGGCCGTTGGATGGCGGTGCAGCCCAAACCCGGTGAGTTTGTGGTCAATTTGGGCGACATGATGGCCCGCTGGACCAATGACCGGTGGGCTTCCACCTTGCACCGCGTGGCCAATCCACCCATGGGCATGGCGCAAAGCCGTCGCTTGTCCATTGGCATGTTCGTGCATCCCAACTACGACCAAAGCATTGCCTGTGTGCCCACTTGCGTGGCCCCTGGCGAGTCAGCGCGCTACCCCGCCATGACAGCTGGCGAGCATATCCAGCGCAAGATAGAGGCCAGTCACCTCAAAACCTGAGTCAGGCTTTGAGCTCGCCCAAGGCTTGGCCAATGGCAGCCACGCTGCTGGCGCTGTCGGGCGCTTGCAGGGCATCTTGCAAACGCTGGATGCCAGAGGGCTTCAAACAAAGCGCCGCGTTGGCGCTGAACTTGGCCAACACACGCTCATCGCTGGGCGGGCGGGTGTGGTTGCCATCCACATCATCAATGCGCTGGGTGAAGGTTTCACCATTGAGCAACTCGCCGCTGATGACCGCTTCGAAATGTTGGGGGAAGCGCGCATTTTCCAAAGGCACCCAACTGATTTTTTGCGCCAAAGCACGCACCTCTGTGGAGGCACTGCGCTCAAAGCTTTCGACATCGACACGGCCCTCGATCCAGCGCATGGCCACCGTGATGGGCAAGCTCCAACGCGCCGCATGGCCGTTGGCGGGGTTCAATGCCCTGGACCAGGGCTCGCAAATGATGGGCGCTGCACCCGCAGGAACCTGGCACACCAATGATTTGATCTGGGCCGCTTGAATGCCCCGTTGGGCCAGCAAACCAGCGGCCTCTATGAACGGGTGCAGGTAATGGCAACAGGGGTGGAACTTGATGGCCGCATCGGGCATGTGCCAACGCTGGCCCAAATCGCCCAGGGAGTGGGCAAAGCGCGCAGCCGCGCTGGGGTCATGGGCAAACTGGGCGAACAACCCCCAACGGCCATCGAGCGCTGTCTCTGGTCCGGTCATGCCAGCTTGGGCCAATTGCACCGCCATCAAACCCGAATGGGCAGCCCACCCAGGGTGCAGGGATTTGACAGAGGACCCATTGCTGACGAATTCCATCACGCCACTGGACTGGCTCAACGCAATGCCCATGGCCGCCACCGCTTGGTCCTCGGACAAGCCCGCCAACTCAGCGCCCACCCAGGCCGCAGCCAGTGTGCCGCCCACCGAACTGGCCTGGAAACCTTGTGCATGAAAAGCACCCGGTGCGGCCAAGCCCATGCGGGCCAGCACCTCCCAACCGCGCACATAAGCCCCCAGCATGGCAGCGCCCGAACGTTTGCGCGCTTGCGCCATGGCCAATGCCGCTGGGGCCATCACCGAGCTGCCATGGATGATGGAACCGGTGTGCGTGTCATCAAACTCCAGGCTGTGCATCAAACCGCCGTTGACCAAAGCCGCATCGGCCGGCGCTGCGCCCACGGCTTGGCCCAGCACCGTGCACGGACCACCCAAGGCCAATTGCTGGCCCATGGCGCGGTAGGGTGCGCCCACCTGGGTGCTGGCAGCGGCCAATCCCACGCCCAAGGCATCCAAAAAATGCAAACGCGCTGCATGCGCCACAGGCGCGGGCAAGGGCTGCGCCGCACTGGCGCGCAAGGCGCTGACCCATTGGCGCAAGGCGCTCATGGGCGTGCACCTTGGGTGATGTGGGCCATGGCCTCGCGCCAACCCTGGGCCATCAAGGCCTCGTCACCCTCGATCAAGCGGGCCAGCCAAGCGGGCGCTTGCGGCAACACATCGCCAATGTTTTCGGCCAATTTAGACAACAGCGTGGGTTCGTCAAACGGCTGGTCTGCGCCACCCCGAGGGTTCTCCACAGTGGCCGTGCATTGCTCACCATCTTGAAAGGTCCAGGTGACACGCGCCGGGCGGTCGCGCGGCGGTGGCCCGGCATCGGCATAAGCGGCCAATTTGACACGCCTGCGCAATGCAGCAATGGCCGGGTCGCTCAAGGTGTCAAAGGTGAATGATGCAGCCCCACCGGTACCGCGCAAGGTGGTCGCAGCCACCGCATGCGGCATGGAAAATTTGGCGGCCAACACGGTCTGCGGCTCAACAGTGGACAAAGACAAGCCAGCAGGGCCTGCTTCCACGCGAATTTCGGCAATGTCAGCGGGCGTGCGCTGACCGAGTTGGGATCGCAGGCTGAGCGAAGCCTCCACCGCTGCATGGGCGTAATTGCAGCAGGCAAAAATTTTGTGATAACCATTGCTGACCGACCAGCGCTCGCCCAAGCCCGCAATGAGTTGATCGGGCAGGCAACGGGTGCGCAAGTTGGTGGCAAACACGTCATAGGGGGTGTGGATGCCACCGCCAATGCCCGCTTGGGCCCAGTCAGCCGCCCGCATGCCCACCCATGCACCGGCCGATGTCCATGCGTTGCGCACCAAGGAGCCTTCGACCGCCGTGTCAAACGGGCCTGCAAAAGTCATGGAGGCCGCAGCGGTCACGCTGTCTTGCATGAGTTGTGCATCATGGCCACGCACCAAGGACACCGCCACAGCCGCCCCCAAGGCCGCAAATGCCGCATGGGGGTGGACATAGAAACTGGGGAAGGGATAGGTCAGGGCAAACCGTGTGGTCACCTCATAAGCCACCGCAACCGCCCTGAGCACTTGCTCGACACTGGCATTGCAGGCCTGGGCTTCGGCCAGCAATGCTGGCAAGGTGTAGGCCCCAGCATGGCAAGAGGCATTTCGAAAGCCCTCGTCGAGTTCGCACCAGGTGATGGACATCCCATTGGCACAGGCGGCGGCATAGCGGTCCACCACGGCAGCGCCAGGGGCCAAGATGGTGGCTTCTTGCGCCGCAGAGCTGGTGCGAACAAAAGTTGCACAGGCCTTGGCCACTTGCGGCTCCAGCGAACCCGCCACCATGGCCCCCACGTCATCGGCCAAGATGGTTGCGGCCCGTCGCCGTATGTGGGGGGGCAAGGGAGTGGCACAAGCTTGGGCAGCCCAGGCAAACAGAGTTTGGGTGTGCGCGGCCACCGTTTGACGCTCGTTGAATGTCGCTGTCTTGTCCATGAGAACTCCTAGGATGACCCCATGGTACAGTGACTTTCACTGGGTGAACGGCGGTTTTTCGAGGCGCTTTGGCGGGTTCTCACACCAAGCTTGCACCCGGTGACAACCACACAGGAGATGGCGCATGAAACGGGGATATGCCAACACACCGCAAGGGCAAATTCATTTTTACAACCACGGCCGTGGCCTGCCCCTGCTGATGCTGCACGAGACGCCGCGCTCGGCCTGGAGCTTTGCACCGCTGATGCGCAAAATGGGCAGCAAGTTCAACTGCTTTGCACCAGACACCTTGGGTTTTGGCATGTCCGACGCACCGGCCACCGGGACCCGCATCGAAGATTTGGCCCGCAGCATGGTCGACTTTTTGGATGAGATGGGCATTGAGCGAACCCATGTGTTGGGCTTTCACACCGGCAACAAAATCGCTGCGGCCATGGCAGCGGCATATCCCAAGCGCATCGACAAAACCGTGCTGATCGGCATGACCCACAGCTTGGTGGTGTCGCGCAAAGACCGCAACGCGGCCATCATGGAGGTGGTGCGCAAACACATGGGCAGCTACCAAGCCAACCCCGATGGGTCGCACCTGCTGCGCAATTGGGCGGCAGACTTCAGTGGGCTGGCCCAAGTGTGGTGGAACCCCGCGATCATGACGGGCCGGCGCATCACCCCCGAGGCATTGCGTGGCCAAGAGGCACGCATGATCGAGATGATTCAATGCCGCAACCACATCGCCCAGGTGTACCGCATGAATTTTGATTTCGATTTCACCGCCACCTTGCGGCGCATCAAGTCGCCCACCCAGGTGATGGAATGCTGCGTGCCCCAAGAGGCCCACCTGGGTGCCCAAGGCCCCAAGATGATGAAGTTGCTCAAGCGTGGTGAGTTGGTCACTTTGCAAAACGCAGGTTTTGATGCCACCGAAGCCTTTGCCAGCGACATTGCACGCCACGCGAGCCGGTTTTTTCTGCAAACTTGAAAGGTCATCATGCGCATTTGGCACCAAAGCTTCACCGACCTGACGGTCATGCCTTTGTATCGAAAAACGCTGACCGAGCACGCGGCCAAGGTCATGGGGGCCGATGCCAGCGTCACGATCCATGGCCTGCGCCCCGGAACGTATGCGCCCGGCTGCGCACCCATCGATGCCATCAAACACCGCTACGTAGCGGCCGCGTTGGAGATGCAAGTCTGTGATGCGGCCTTGGTGGCCCAAAGCCAGGGCTATGACGCGGTGGCCATCGGCTGCTTTTTCGATCCGGCTTTGCGCGCCGCGCGCTCCTTGGTCAACATACCGGTGCTGGGCCTGGGCGAAACCTGTGCCCTGGTGGCCTGTTCATTGGGCCGCAAATTTGGCCTGGTCACCCTGTGCGCGGATCAATCGGCCGATTACTCCGACATGATGCATGCCTACGGATTGGAGCGGCGCTTTGCCGGTGCGATTGCTTTGGAGCCCGCGATTGACGAGTTTTCTTTAGAGGCCGATGAGCAACTCGCGCAAGCCATTGAAGCGCGCTTTGAAACGGCTTGCGCGCACATGATTGCCCAAGGGGCAGACATCATCATTCCAGCCGACGGGGTGCTCAATGAATTTTTGGTGCGCCGTGGCCGCTTGCAAGCCCAAGGCGATGTGCCCGTGATGGACAGCCTGGGGGTCTTGTTTCAGCATGCGGCCTTTTTTGCACGCATTGCCCGCACCACAGGCGCGGGGGTCAGCCGTCGGCAAATGTATTTGCAACCCAGCAGCGCCATGGTGGCGCATGTGCGTGCGTTCTCAGGCCAAGCCCCGCTGTCGCATGATTTTTCCGGCGACCAATGACAGAACGGGGCGGCACATCCGGTCGATGGCTGGCCCCAGCGCCCTCAAGGCAGCAACACCACCTTGCCAAACACATCGCGCGACCCCACGGTGCGGTGCGCTTGGGCCGCTTGCGACAGCGGCATGGCAGCGTGGATGACCGGTTTGAAGCGGCCCTGCGCCACCAAGTCCATCACTTCATTGATCTCCGCAAAATTGGCATTGCGTGAGCCAATCAATTGCAGCTGTCGGCGGAAAAAAGGAATGATGTCCAAGGGCACCACCTCGCCCGCGTGGGCACCCACGGTGATGATCTTTCCATCGGTTTTCAAACTGGCCAGGCTTTGGGTGAACACATCGCCGCCAATGTGCTCCATCACCAAGTCCACGCCCTTGCCATGGGTGAGCGCAAGCACTTGTTCAGAAAACCGGGGATGCTGGTTGTAATTGATCAAGTGGTCAGCGCCCAAAGCTTGCGCGCGGGCCAGTTTGCTTTCACTGCCGGCTGTGGCCAACACCGTGGCACCTGCGAACTTGGCCACTTGAACGGCTGCACTGCCAATGCCAGATCCTGCAGCTTGTATCAGCACCGTTTGGCCGACCTTCAAACCGCCACGGTTGATCAACACATGCCAAGCGGTTCCAAATGCAATTTGGCTGGCAGCGGCTTGCTCGAAACCCATTTGGGGGTGCAAGGCGCGCAAGGACACCACGGGCACTTTGACGTATTGCGCATAGCCACCCGGCAAAGCCATGCCAAAGAAATGACCATGCTCACACAGGTTGTCGCGACCGGTCCAGCAAAACTCGCACTGACCGCAGGCCGTGCGACTGGCCACCCAAACCCGATCGCCTTCTTTGAATTTGCCGCTGGTGTCGCCCAAAGCGGCCACCTCGCCAGCAAATTCGCGCCCCAATATGTGCGGAAACTGAATCGGCACGCGGGACGTACCGGCACGCACATCCAGGTCCACATGATTGACCCCCACCGCCCGCACCCGAACCAAGGCCTCACCAGGACCCGGCATGGGGCATGTCGTTTCCTCCAGCACCATTTCCTCGGGTTCGCCAAACCGATGGAACCAAGCCACTTGCATCTTCATGGGGGAGGGCCTTTCAAAGCTGAGGACGGAGAACCAAGGATGTGGTTTCGGCCATGAAGTGGTGCGCCAAGCGCAACAACAAGGCCTCTTGAAACGGATGGCCCACCAATTGAAAACCCAGCGGCAAACCGGCTGGGCAAAAACCGGCGGGGATTTGTATGGCCGGCAAGCCCAACAAATTGAAGGGCCGGGTGAACAAGGTGATGCGGCCAATCAAAGCGCGCACGGCCTCTCCACTGCCATCCACATCTGAGCCAGCAATGGTGGGCAAGGCATAGGGCATGCAAGGCATGATCAACACATCAATGCCGTGCATGGTGGTGTCCATGAAATGGCGGGTGAGGTGGGCACGCCAGCGCAGCGCATCGATGTATTGGGTGGCTGGGATCAAAAAACCGGCTTCGGTGCGTGAGCGAAACAAAGGGGTGTAGTCTTGTGGCCGCTCGCGCAACCAGGGCCCGTGGATGCTGGCCGCCTCTGATTTGATGATGGTTTCGGCACAGCGAAACAAGGGGTTCATGTCCCCGATGGACACCGCCACCGATTGGGTCCCACAGTGTTGCAGCACCGCCAAAGCCTGGTCCAGCATGGCTTGCACCACAGGCTCCACCCCGCCGAGAGCGTCGATGTTGGGCACGCCCACACGCACGCCCCGCACCGCAGCCCCCAAACCGGCCTCGTAATCAGGGACGGGTTGATCCAGCGCAGTCGCGTCCAAGGGGTCAGGGCCTGCGATCAAGCGCAACAAACGCGCGGCATCGGTGGCGTTGCGGGTCAGCATGCCCACATGGTCCAGCGACCAAGAGCGCGGCATCGCCGCGTGTCGGCTCACCCGGCCATAAGTGGGTTTGAGGCCCAGCACGCCATTGGCCGATGCAGGCAATCGGATCGAGCCACCGGTATCGGTGCCCAAAGAACCAAACACCAGACCCGCCCCCACCGCCACCCCGGATCCGCTGGAAGATCCGCCAGCGATGTAGTCAGGATGAAATGCACTGGCGCAATGGCCATGGTGGATGTTGTGGCCGGTGGGCCCACCGGCAAACTCAGACATATTGAGGGTGCCCAAGTCCAAAGCACCGGCCTGGTCCAAGCGGGTCAAACAAGTGGCCGTGTCATTGGCTTTCCAGTCACGGCGGATCAAACTGCCACAGGTGGAGACCAGGCCACGCCGGTAAAACAAATCTTTGTGCGCCAGGGGCACGCCATGCAGTGGCCCGGGTTGGAATGAGCGCTGGGCCAATTGGGCATCTGCGCGTTTGGCAGCGGCCAAGGCGGATTCGGCATCGATGCGGATGAACGCCTTGCGAGAGGGCTGCCAATCTGCGATGCGCTGCAAGCAAGCTTGGGTCACTTCCAGGGCCGAGAGTTGTCGCTGGGCAATGGCTTGTGCCACCTCGGTCATGCCCATGAAGGCCATGTCGGTATCAGCCACCCTGGTGGCCTGTTTGCAAGACTTTCACAAAAGCGCTGGGTTCGTCATCCAAACGCAGCTGCACGGCACCTTGTTGGACAGCACCATGCAGTTGCGCGAACTCGGTGGCCAACTCTTGCGCCCTGGCGGGCGGCACGGGGTAATGCGCCCAACGGGTCAAGCCATGGGACAAGGCATCCACATCGGATTGAGAAGTGCTTGGCACAGGCGAAGCAGGATTCATCGGCATAATGGTTTGCAAGTCTTCGATGGTCGAGGGCCTTATTGTGCACAACATCCATTCAAACAGGCACCCCATGCAAATTGACATCAACGCCATGTCGCCAGACATCCAATACAAGCTGATTGCTTCGACCGTGGTGCCACGACCGATTGCGCTGATCAGCACCTATGGAGAAGACACGGGGGACAACTCGGCACCGTTCAGTTTTTTCAATGTGATGGGCGAAAACCCGCCGGTGTTGGTGGTTGGCTTGGAGACCCGCAGGCATGACAAATCGCTCAAAGACACCACCATCAACATCATGAAGAACGGACAGTTCGTGATCCATTTGGTGGACGAGGACCTGGGCGAAGCGATGAACATCTGTGCGATTGACTTCCCACCCAGCGTCAGCGAAACCGATATGGCTGGCTTGAGCTTGGTGCCTTCAACCCTGATCAAACCCAAACGCATTGTGCAAGCGCCAGTGGCTTTTGAATGCGAAAAAATCACCTTCTTGCAAATCAGCCCCGACCGACACATCGTCGTGGGCAAGGTGGTGATGATGCATGTGCGCGACGGCCTGTTTGACCCCGAAACCTACTACATCAACCCGGACAAATACCATCCGATCGGCCGCATGTTTGGCCAGCTCTACACCCGCACGCGAGACCACTTCAGCATGTCGGTGCCCAGCTACGAGGATTGGCAAAAAAACCATGCCCCGTGAAGCGCGCCCGCACGCTGTGGGCTGATCAGCCGCTGAACAAGAAGTTCATCACGTCGCCATCTTTGACCACATACTCTTTGCCCTCGGCGCGCATCTTGCCCGCGTCTTTGGCACCTTGTTCGCCTTTGAATTGGATGAAGTCGTCAAAGGCAATGGTTTGGGCCCGGATGTAGCCCTTTTCAAAGTCGGTGTGGATCACGCCAGCGGCTTGCGGGCCGGTATCGCCCACGCGGATGGTCCAGGCCCGCACCTCTTTCACTCCAGCGGTGAAATATGTTTGCAAACCCAAGAGCTTGTAGGCCGAGCGAATCAAGCGGTTCAAGCCCGGCTCGCTTTGCCCCAACTCTTGCAAAAACATATCGCGGTCTTCGTCGCTCATCTCGCTCATTTCGGCTTCGAGCTTGGCGCAAATGGCCACCACCGGCGCGTTTTGTGATCGGGCATAAGCGCTCAAGCGGTCCAGCAAGGGGTTGTTTTCAAACCCATCCTCCGACACATTGGCCACAAACATGGCGGGCTTGGCGGTGATCAGGAAAAACTGCTTGAGCAGCGGCTTTTCTTCTTTGCTGAAGTCGATGGTGCGCACCGGCTTGGTGTCGTTGAGGGCCGCTTGGCACTTCTCCAAGATGGCCACCAATTTGGCGGCTTCCTTGTCGCCCGAACGGGCGGTTTTTTGCACGCGGTGCAGCGCTTTTTCCACGCTGTTCAAGTCGGCCAAACACAGCTCGGTTTGAATGACTTCAATGTCGCTGATGGGATCGACCTTGCCCGCCACGTGGATCACGTTGTCGTCTTCGAAGCAACGCACCACATTCACAATCGCATCGGTTTCGCGGATGTGGGCCAAAAACTGGTTGCCCAGACCCTCGCCGGTGCTGGCACCGGCCACCAGACCGGCGATGTCGACAAACTCAACGATCGCAGGCACCACGCGCTCGGGTGTCACGATGGCCGAGAGTTGCGCCAAGCGCGGGTCAGGCACCTCGACCACGCCCACGTTGGGCTCGATGGTGCAAAAGGGGTAGTTCTCGGCCGCGATGCCGGCCTTGGTCAGGGCATTGAAGAGGGTGGACTTGCCCACATTGGGCAGGCCAACGATGCCGCATTTCAAACTCATGGATGGTCCTCAACCCGCAGTGGCGGGGATGGTTGGGCGCACTGTCTCGCCAAAGGGGGTGGATTGTAATTGCCGGGCGCAGTGCTCACAGGCGGTATTGGATGTCCAACACCTGGCCCACGCGCAGCAGCGGCTCCACATCGGTGCCCACGCCTTCGGTGGCAATGGCATTCATGCCAAAACTCACCGCCCCTGCCAAACGCGGGTCTTGGCGATAGCTTTGCAACACATCGCCCAGCAATGGATTGACCGCAGCGGTATCGGGGTCGACATTCGGCATGGGGCAACGTGGGCAGGGTTTGACGGGTTTGAGCACCACCCAGCCTTCCTCGGAGGGCCAGGACAAGCTCAAGATGTGGTCCTCGTCGTGCGCGGGGATGCCGCTGAGCACGATATTGGGCCGAAAGCGCCGCAGGTCAACCGCTGCATGGCCTTGGCCCGCCAAACGTTGGTTGAGGCCTTCCAGCGATGACTGGCTGCACACCAAATAGGGAAAGCCATCGCTGAACTGGTTTTTGGCGGACACGCCCGCCGTCCATTGGCTGTCGCTGGTGCGCACATGGTCGGGGTCAAAACGCACCAGGCGCAAAGAGCCGATGGCCTTGCCTTGCGGGGTTTGCCCCAAAAAGTCGCTGAACCATTGGGCGGCCACATTCCCCATGTCAAAGGCGCTGATGGTTTGCCCCCAAACATTCACCTGCACCGCTTCTTGCACTTCGTACAAAGCCAGGTGCAAGGCCAACATGCCTGGGGCCCGCAAACGCACATCCGAGGTGCGCAAGCTGGGCTCGATCAAGGCCATTTGCGGCAGATCGCGCTGGCTGACCATTTCGCCCTGGGCATCGACCACCATCCAACAGCGGTCGTGCAACAAACCCATGTCGGTCAAGGTGGCCGATGGCACAGAAATACCGGCACAAGATTTCACGGGATAAACCCACAATTGGGAGACGGTGGCTTGGGCGTCGGTCATGTTGGGATTGGCAGTTCAATGATGAGGGTCGAATTGTGCCTGCCCAGCGAGCGGTTCATGGCCCACCTAGAATCACACCCCATGAAACCCGCCTTCGATGTCTGTGTCCGCGGTGCCGGTGTGGTGGGGCAAACAGTGGCTTTGCTGCTCGCTGGTTTGCGCTTGCGGGTGGCCCTGGTGCAAGACAGCACCCCCCATGCGCCCGATGTGCGCGCCTTCGCCCTCAATGCTGCGTCGCGCCACTTGCTGCAAGAACTGCGTTGCTGGCCCGAGCCCGAGCATGCCACGGCCGTGCAGCAAATGCGGGTGTGGGGCGATGGTGGCGCGCAGGTGCAATTGGATGCCCCCAGCCCCCAAGGCCTGACATGGATCGTGGATGTGCCGGTGTTGCAAGCGCAATTGGCGCAGGCCATTCAATACCAAGCCTCGATCACGGTGGTGCCATCACCGGAGAGCGCCAGCCTGACCGTGGTGTGCGAAGGCCGCCACAGCGCCAGCCGCGAACAAGCGGGGGCCGTGCATGAGGTCCTGCCCTATGGCCAACTTGCCTTGGCAGCTCGGGTGCAGTGCGCCTTGCCCCACCAAGGACAGGCCTTTCAGTGGTTCCAACACGAACAAGGTGAACTCGACATCTTGGCCCTGCTGCCCATGGGCGGATCGATGGGTCAACAAGCGGCCTTGGTCTGGTCGCTCAGCCCCGCACGGGCGCAACAACTGAAAGACATGCCAGCGGCCGAATTTGAACAAGCCTTGCACCATGCCAGCCACGATCAATTGGGGGCTTTGCGCTTGGCCAGCGAGCGCCACACCTGGCCGCTGCAAATGGCGCGGGCCCATCACTGGTGCGGCACTTACAGCGATGGCCAAGCCTGGGTGCTGGCCGGGGATGCCGCGCACAGCGTGCACCCGCTGGCCGGCTTGGGCCTGAACCTGGGTTTGGCCGATGCCCAGGCCCTGCGCGATGTGTTGCACACCCGCCAAGGCGAGAACCACTGGCGGGGCTTGAATGACCGCCGCTTGCTGCGCCAGTACGAGCGCCAACGCAAGGCCGGCATGTGGCCCACTTGGGTGGCTTGTGATGGGCTGCAACGCTTGTTCGCCCACCCCAACGCAGTTGTCAAAGACCTGCGCCAATGGGGCATGAAAAACTTTGACACCCTCCCGCCCCTGAAACAGTGGGTCATCCAACAGGCCATGCAATGATGTTTTTGTCCGCGCCACTGCGCTTTATCTTTTCCGCCAGCTCTTACCGCCCACTGGCATTTGCTTTGCTGCTGGCCTGTGCTTGGGGCTCCCAATCGGTTGGGGCGCAGGAGATGGTGATCCGCAAAGCCCTCCGAGAGCGCATCCCCGACTTACCCAAAATCGAGTCGATCAGCAAAACCCCCATCAACGGCTTGTACGAGGTGCTGCTGGAAGACAACGACATCTACTACACCGATGCCAGCGGCAATTACCTGCTGCAAGGCTCGATGATCGATACCCGCAGCAAGCGCAACCTGACCGAAGAGCGCAGCGACAAACTCAATGCCATTGCTTTTGGCAGCTTGCCGCTGAAAGATGCCATCACCATCGTGCGTGGCAATGGGCAGCGCAAATTGGCGGTCTTTGCAGATCCCAATTGCGGCTACTGCAAGCGTTTTGAGCGCGACTTGCAAAAAGTCGACAACATCACCGTTTACCTGTTTTTGTACCCCATCTTGGGGGCCGATTCCAGCGAGAAATCGCGCCATGTCTGGTGCGCCAAAGACCCCGGCAAAACCTGGTTGGACATGATGACCCGCGACATCGCCCCCGCCTCCGCCAGTTGTGACACGGCGGCCTTGAACCGCAACCTGGAGTTTGGCCGCAAACACAAAATCACGGGCACCCCCACCTTGCTGGCCCAAGATGGCAAGCGTGTGCCTGGGGCGATTCCAATGGCCCAAATCGAGCAACTCATCTCGGCGCGCTGACATGCAACTACCGGTTTCTGCTTTGGATGGTGATGTGGCCCGCTTGGTGCACCGATTGGCCTATGCCGGGTTGATCCCGTTTGTGGTGTTGGCCCTTTTGATGTGGTTGGTGGCGGGCGATGTGCATGCCTTTGTGGCCATGGCCTTGAGTGCCTATGCCGCGACCATCGCCGCTTTTTTGGGGGGCATCCATTGGGGCATGGGCCTGCCATTGGACGCGCCCCAGCGGCGCTTTCATTTGGTGTGGGGTGTGATGCCCTCCTTGGTGGCCTGGGTGGCCTTGCTGATGCCCGCCTATGCCGGTTTGCCCCTGCTGGCCTTGTTGCTGGTGGTTTGCTATGGGGTCGATCGGCGCACCTGGCCGGCCTGGGGTTGGGCGGCCTGGTTGCCGTTGCGCTTTCGCCTGACCAGCGTGGCCGTGTTGAGTTGTTTGTTCGGCGCTTCGGCCACCTGAGCCATGGCCAAAACCCGCGCCAGCGCCCATCCAGCACCCGTTCACTTTGAGGTGCAAGCCCATGCCTGGGCGGCCCATGTGTTTGACATCACCTGCACCATCGCCCAGCCCATGGCCGCACAACGGGTGCAGCTGCCGGTGTGGATTGCGGGCAGTTACTTGGTGCGTGAGTTCTCCAAACAATTATTTGGCCTGCATGCCGAGCAAGCCGGTCGGTCGGTGCCGGTGGTTCAACAGGACAAGGCCAGTTGGGACATCGCGACCAAGCCCGATCTGCCCCTGGTTTTGCGCTACCGGGTGCATGCCCATGACGACTCGGTGCGCACCGCTTGGCTGGATGGCGGGCGCGGCTTTTTCAATGGCACCAGTTTGTTGATGGCGGTACAAGGCCAGCGCGATGCCATGCACCGCTTGACCCTGCACGCCGAGGGCACGCCGCCCGGTTGGCGGGTGGCCACCGCCTTGCAACCCCAACGCATCGACCGCTGGGGCTGGGGCAGCTACCAGGCCCGTGATTACGACGAACTGGTCGATAGCCCGGTGGAGATGGGTGATTTTTGGTCGGGTGAATTTGTCGCCTGTGGTGTGCCGCATCGGTTTGTGGTGGCTGGCAGCACCCCGAGCTTTGATGGCCAGCGTTTGCTGCGTGACACCCAACGCATCTGCGAAACCCAAATCCGCTTTTGGCATGCTGATGGCAAACCAACCGGGCGAGTGGCCAAGCCGCCCCATGACCGTTATGTGTTCATGCTCAATGCGGTCGACAGCGGCTATGGCGGCTTGGAGCACAGCCACAGCACGGCTTTGATCGCCCAGCGCAGCGACTTGCCCCGCACTGGCC
>JACCDK010357868.1_pt1 | contig 76347 bp, 92 predicted proteins | sample 7445871 | NCBI WGS metagenome assembly JACCDK01 (sample SAMN15323436, study PRJNA562643) | freshwater metagenome | isolation source: river surface water | place: USA:Blue River Watershed | collected 2017-08-15 | reverse complement strand
TTAACATTTAATTGGCCTGCTTGATCTGCATCATCTACAGTCTTCCAAGCTTCTTTAATAAGCATTGCATAGTGCTGGTCTGCTCCAGCCACCGCTTCTTTGGCTCGATCTCTTGCACTAGAGTCATCTCTAACAATCTCTTTCCATTCGTCAATAAGTTCTAGGACTTCTTTTCTTTGCATGGAAAGCGACTTAGATATTTGTGTAGGATTATTGCCCATGAGCATTTGCTCTACGACCTTATTCATCCTATCAAAACGTTCTGCTAATTCTATTTCAGACATTTATACCTCTTTTGTATAATTATATTCTCAGTCAACTAAAATGTCAAATTTGATTGACTAAATATTATTTCTTAACTAAACTAATATTAAGATGATGTCTATAATTTAAAATATGTTCTGGACCTACAATTCCATCTCCGTTTAAAGCATGAAATTCATATTCATCCGCTAGACCATATATAAATTCTTTAGGGTGATATGGACCAAGTTCTGCCAATATAGCTTTAGCATTAGGTAGAGCCTTGTACAAGGTATTCCAAACAAATGGCTCGTAGCCCTCTATATCTATTTTAATTAAATCTATAGTGCTAAGCTGATGATCTGAAAGCAGATCATTTATGTTTTTTGTTCTTACATCAAGTACATGATAGCCTTCTGATGAGGAGTTGTCCATTGTTAAAGCCGCCCCTCCAATATTTATATCTGGAACTAAAAGGTTTATGCTATCTTCAACTTCAGAAAGTGCAAATGGATAAACAAATATATCTGCCACATTATCATAAGAATTTCCAGACTCTTGCCTTGTGCTTCTATAAATTTCTACCAAGTGTGGGTTAGGCTCAAAGGCGTGTACTGAGCCACCTTTGCCAGACTTTCTTGCCATAAACTCTGTAAAAAATCCTATATTAGATCCAATATCAAGACAGTTATATCCTGGCTTTATGTTGTTATTTAGCCAAGCTACTACTTCTGGCTCCCAAGTTCCTGACTTTTTTATATTGTATCCGACATGTTGATCTCCGTCCACAATAAATATTTTAAATCCAAATGATGTGTCTACCAGCTCTGTAGTATACATTTACTTTTTCCACTTTCTTTGATTTTTTATAAGACCAAATTTTTCTAAGTATCTTTGTATGGTCATATGGGAACAGTTGCATTCGTCTGCTATCTCTTTTATAGTTTTCTTTTGCATGACATATCTGCGATATAAGTAGTCTTTACTTTCGTATAACTTCATCTATCCGTCAACCTTTCATAAGCATAGTGTGAAATGGCTATTGCGTCCGCAACGTCAAAGTCGGACACCTCTATATTCCATTTAGACTTAATAAAGTCGCAGGTTCTTTGCTTTCTCATCTCACGCATTTTGTTTTTGTACCAAGAATCTGCGTAGCCTGGGTTTTCAAATCTTAGTTTATCTTTTTCCATTTTAGTTGGATTTTTATTTCCTATAAAATTTTGCCATGTAGATGGGGCTACAGTAACAACCTTAGATCCATTACCCATCAACTCAGATATTACTACTCCATAAACATATGATAATTTAATTACAGCATCTGGAGACTGAACGAATACAGCACCCTCAACTGCAATATAGTCTGCAGTAAGCTCTTGGGACAAAGAGGATATCTTTCTTTTTGCATCCAACATCTTCTCGTATATATCTTGACCATTCAGATCTATTTTTCCATACCTAGAAGGAGAACCCTTATCCATAACACAAAAAGCTACAGATGAAGTGGAAGCATCTATACCTATAACCCTAGAAGTCTTTATCTTCTTAAGCTCTGCTAGCGACATCAAGCATCTCCAATAGACTCTTTTTACTTTCAGAATCTTTTTTCTCTTCACACAAACTGCATATACTAGTGTAGTTATACCTACTTAGTATTGACTTACAGTTTTTACATTGCCTTTGCTTTCCGCCCTTTATTGCCTTTTTCTCATAATACTTCTCCATGATCCTTCTGTTGGTTGCAATACGACAACATTCATCAGAACAATATTTTTGATTGTGAGTTTTAGAGGCAAACTCTTTTCCACAATCTTCTCTAGAGCATATCACTTAGGCAACTCCAGCTTTTCAATCCTTATATCGCCTTGCTCGCCACTCCAACACTCTTTTCTAATAGGACAATTTTTACAAACGTAAGATGACTTGGTAAATGTTCTTTCTGGCAAAAACTCATTCTTCCAATTTGCATGAACCTCTCTCATCCATTCTACTACTCTTTCTATTAGCTCTCTGTTTCTTTCATTCATGGCAATAGGCATAATCAAGATTTCATTATTATTTTTGTTTTCATACATAACAAAACCTTCGTCTACCTTTTCAACCCACATGTAAAGAAGTAGCTGAATTAGATGTGATGTTGTTGGGGCCATAGATGCTTGGCGAGCAGAAAATATTTCTTCTTTTACAGTTTTAAGTTCGCCTATAACTTCTTTATTATTCCAGTCCAAAATCATATCTGCAAATCCTCTTACTGGAGGATCATTGCATAATATTTCCCTTTCAATTTCTTTTAGAACATTAGAGCTTTGTAAAGCTTTTTGAATTCTATCATGTGCCTGCTTGCCATTTTCCATATTAGCAATTGCTACGGCATCAAAATTATCTTGGAATTCTGCACCATTAAATGCAATAAACCAGTATCTAGGACAAGTTCCATGACCATATCCTATTGTTGAAGGGGAAAAAGTGTTTTTCTTTTGCCACCTGTCTAAATTTCTTCCAGATACGTAGCACTCTTGAACAATTTGAGCAAACGTCGTTGGATTAAAGTTTCCATTAAACTTTTTAAACTTTAGGTTTGTTACTAAATCTCTACCCATTTTATGACATTCTTGCTGAATATTTTAATGCATCTACCAATCTATCGATAGCTTCGTTTGCAGTATAATAAACATTCTTCTTATTATTATTGACTGTGCCAGCCTTATCTTTTGCGATTGTTGTGTAGTATGACGCCAGAACAGCAAACTTGGCGCTTAGTGCCTGTAGCTCTATGATTAACATTGGAGCTTTAGCAGACGGAACATCTGGATTCATAAGAAGTTTAACTATAGTCGCAAGTGCTTTATCTAACTGATCATCCTTCATGTATTCATGAAGATCATTAAACTCTGTAACTGTGCTTATTAATTCAAGCGTACTCTTATCGCCCATTATGCTTCCTCGTATAATCTATAGCCCAGAGGCCTAGTGGGTATCCAATTACGAAACCCACTAGAACTCCAAATAAAAATTCTAACATTAAGCCACCAACTTGGTTACTATTGCGTAGCCTATCCAAAGGCCAACTATCCCCATTAGTCCAGCAAATACTGGTGGGGCAGGAATAGGCAATTTAAATGCACTAAATATTCCTCCAACAACTGCACCAACTAAAGTTGTTAATAGAATTTCTTTCATTAGAAGGGTGTTCCCCTCGAAGTACTAAATTCTTTACTTACTGAGTAAGGAGTAATAGAAATAGATTCTGCCCTCACCTCATATGTAGTTCTTTCAATTTTATTTGCATCTACCCAATTTTCTTCAAAGATCTTTCCAGTAATAACTACCTCTTGACCCTTTTTAAGAATATCTCTACTTTGTTCTGCAAGTTTATTCCATACCTTGATGGTCCACCAGGAAGTATCTCTATCTTCCCATTCTCCAGTTTTTTCATTCTTCATACGATCATTAGTTACAACACGCAATCTTAGACCGTTACTCATTACAACTGGATCCATTCCCAGTCTTCCAATGATTGTAATTGATGGATTAGCCATTTTTCATCTCTCTCTCTTCGTATGCTTCTACTAGTTGTTCTAGCATAGCCCATTCAATGATGGCGAGTCTAACTTTTGATTCCTCGCCAATAATTACTTTTAATACAGGTTGCATATTCCTATTAACAGCAAAGGTGTCTGTGCATATCTTTGCCCAGACATCTTTATTCAATGTGAATGAAGAATTTGCTTCCTTATAATCTACGACAAAGTTGTACCATTTAGCATCGCCTTTTTGATACTTACCTCGTCCAGAATTCTTTTGAGCCTTAGCTCCATCTCTTTTTACTTCTCCACGCTCAGACATTAAAGAGATACTTTCGATTCGTGACCTTCTGAGCATTTCCAAATTATCTCTGCGGTTGCTCTATCCATTTCAGCTTCATCAACAATTTTATTACACACCTGACAGCTAAATGCTCCGCCTATAAATAATTTATCTTCTGATTCAGACATCTTTTTAGGTTTCTTTCCTATAAGATCTTCAATTTTTGGCATATATTTTTTTCTTTAACTCTTCTACCTTTTCAGGATTTTCTCTTAACCAGGCAACAGCTTTTGCTCTACCTTGGAATCTTTCTCCTTCTATAGTATACCATGCGCCACCCTTTTCAATTATACCGAATTGTTCAGCAACATCTATTACTTCACCAACTTGGTCTACTCCTAGAGTTTCCCCCTGAAAGTAGAAGTCATATTGTCCTGAAAGATTAGGGGGGCCGAGTTTGTTGTAATCAATAATCCAGTTAACTGGTCTTCCGACTCTTTGTTCGATAATCTTGTCGCCAACTTTAACACCAGCTTTAATAGCATTTGCTTCAGCTTCAGACGACCAGAGCTTAATGACAGTGGAAGAGAAGAACTTGACAGCCATTCCGCCTGTGGGGATGTGCGAAGCATGCATAGATCCAAACTGATTTCGTTGTTGTGAGATGAGAACAAGTAGTGTGTTTTTGTTTGCGTAGTTGAGCATTTTGACTGCATGTGTCATATCCTTTGCTTCAGCACCAATTTGCTTGGTGTCTTCTAATTTCTTTAATTCATCACTATCTTTTTCAAAGTAAATAGCTGGTAGCAGTGCAGAGATAGAGTCGACAACAATAATATCTACATTTGCTGTCATGAGTTGAGTAGCTACGTCAACCATATCATTAATAGTTTTGGCAGGAGAATAGATTAACTTAGAAGAGTCTACACCCATTCTTGTAGCCCATTCTGCTGAGTAAGAATGCTCAGCATCAATCCAAGCGCAAGTTTTTCCTTCTTTTTGCGCCTGAGCAATCATCTGTAAACAAAACGACGATTTACCTGCCGACTTATTTCCCCAAACCAGAACCTGTCTTCCAAATCCAAGTCCACCCTTTAAAGCTATATTAAGACCTATGCTTGGAGTTTTTTGCTTTTGTACTTCCACCTCCACGGCGGCTTGCACTCTTTGTCTTGTCTTTGGATCTAGTGCTGCTAATATTTCTGCTATCTCTGTCATTTAAATCTCTTTCCAATATTTGACTTACTACTTGAAGGTCTTCTATTCTAGAAGATCCTATCTTATTTATTACTGCCATGATAATTTCTTGATCATAGCTTTTGATTACAAGCATGATCTCTCCAGTTACACCGTGGAGAACATACCCGTTTATTTTAGAACACGTTTCCGTGTAGCGCTGGTCTAGTTCTGTTTTTGTTAACTTTTTCATCTAACACTTCCTCTAAGGAATGATCTACAATACCAGCATTACGCATCGCTGCATAAACATCTAATAGTCTAATTAATACATCTGCAATTTCTTCTGTTATGGAATGACTGCCCTTAGATTTTCTAAGAGCTTCTAGTACCTCTGTAACTTCAGAATGAACTAGAGCTAACTTATTACCCAACTTATCATAGGTAACCTCTCCATCCCAAAATCCTTTTTCAGTAGCATTTTCGTGAAGTATAGCAGAAAATGCATCTATTCCATATTCATTAAGAATATTAACGCTCATTTTCAATTTGCTCTTTCTCTACAGCAGCTTCTTTAATTTCATCTTTTCCATGAACCTGAATGCTTACTGTATAATTTTTCTTTTCCTCATTATAGTCTAATATAAGAGTTCTGTCTACTTGTATATTTGTAAAAAGCATATCTGCTGGAATCTCTGCAGAGCCACCCAAGGACTGGATTAGGGAAGCCAAAACATTTGCCACATCAAGCTTTCCTTCCAATGCTTTATAATCTATATCATTTTCATTTGGATCTATCATTTTATACTCCTTATCGAATAGGTTCCATCTTCTGTATTACCTACTTCTGGCATGTACATCATGCCATCTTTAATTCTATTTTTTACCTTGTCATAAACCTGTGGGAAAACAATTGCACGAGTCAATTCTTTTTTATGATTTGTCATAATTAAGTGGCCCATAGATTTACCAGCCTTAGTTTTATATGGCAAAAGGCTTACTGTCATTCTCATGCTTTCTGGTATATTCATATTAGTTGAATGTAGATATTTAATAAAAGGATCATCTACATTATTTGCTACATCGTCAATTGTAACATATTTATGAATTCTATTGTCTCCAACAAGGAAAAAGTACATGTTTCCTACTTCAATCTGAGTCTGCTCATTATGGAATACACCAATGGTTCCGCTTTCGTCTACCATTTCAATTCTTGACCAGCCAGTTCCCTTTTTAATTCCTTTTACCATTGCAAGTATTACGAAAGTTCCTCTTTCATCAAAATCATCTACCTGAGTTACTTGAGACTTTATATGTGGAGGAACCTTACCCAAATCAAATTTAGGTACGCTTAAATACTCATATAAGTTTTCCATTTCGGTACCAGTTCTAGGATTATCTTCAAATGCAGCTGCGCCAATAGCATTTAATGAATTAATGGCTCTTGAATTTATGCCACTTCCCTTCTTAGAAGCAACCTCTTGAAGATGCTTATAAGATTTATATGGTCCAGAAGATATAAGCTTCTGTGCAATATTGTCAGATATAAACTTAATATTAGCCAAGCCAAAACGTATTGAGTCTTTCTGAATCTTAAAGTCTATATCAGACTCGTTTACGTGAGGTAGCAAAACCTTAATTCCCAAACGCTTTGCCTCAATAAGGTACTCAGTTCTAGTATCTTTATTTCCTTCATTCTTTAGAAGTGCAAATGTAAATTCTAGTGGGTAATAGTGCTTTAGCCAAGCAGTCCAATAGCTAAGAAGGGAATAAGCAATAGCATGAGAACGATTAAACGAGTAACCAGAATGCGCTTCAAAGTCATGCCATAGAGCTTCCGCTGTTTTAACTGGTACGTGTAAAGATGCACCCTGAATAAATTTATCTCTAAATGCATCAAACTCCGAAGCATCTTTTTTCTTGCCAATGATCTTTCTAACTTTATCTGCTTCCGACATGGACATGCCGCCAAGGTGTACGCATGCTTGCATAACTTGTTCCTGGTAAATAATAACACCGTATGTCCTTTCTGTAAATGGTTTTAATATTTCATGTTGATATACAATTGGCTCTTCACCTTTTTTACGAGCAATGTAAGAGTGTCCTACAGTATTCATGGCTCCTGGTCTTACTAGAGCATTTGATGCAGCAAGGTCTTCAAATGTACTGACGCCCATCTTGATAAGTAGGTTTGTATATGGCGTTGCTTCAGCCTGAAACACGCCTTTAGTATATCCATTAGATAAATCTTCAAAAACTGCAGCATCATCTAAACTTATTTTATTTAAATCTATAGTCTTTCCATGTCTAGAAGATATCATAGATAAGGTATCTGATATAACAGAAAGAGTCTTTAAGCCTAGAGCATCTATTTTAACCAGACCTATATCTGCTACAGTATCCATATCATATGCAACTACTGGAACACGACCACTTACTTCTTCGTCTTTGTCCGCTCTGGTTTCAATAGGGGCAAACTTATTAATAGGTTCTTTTGAAACAACCATTCCAGCAGCATGCATTCCAGCAGACCTAATCTTTCCACGAAGTCTTCTAGCTAAATCTGTTACTTCTGGATACTTCTCTCTAAACCAAAATACGTTTGGGCTGCTTTCATATTCTTCAAAAGTATCTATCTGTTTTAATGCTTTATTTACTTCTGATAATGGAACAGCAAATACTCTAGCCGCATCACGTACAACACCTTTATCTTTAAAGTATGTATAAGTAGAAATTGATGCTACATTTTTAAACTTCTTACGCAGATACTCTTTTACTTCGCCACGCCTGCGATCTTCAAAGTCTGTATCAATATCTGGGAAATCGTTACGCTCAGGATTAATAAAGCGGAAGAATAGCAAATCAAATTTAATTGGGTCTACTGTTGTAATTCCAAGCAGGTAGCATACTAAAGACCCTGCTGCAGAACCACGACCTGGTCCAACCATAATTCCATTTTTATTTGCCCACTGAATCATGTCTGCTACAACAAGGAAGTAGGAGGAGAAGTTCTTATCCTTGATAATTCCTAGCTCTTCGTTAGCACGATCTACATATTCAGTATTATCAATTAGCTTTCTACTCTTTAGACTCTCAAACACCATCTTAACTAACTCTGAGTGTGCATCTGTCTTAGGAACAGGAAGTAGATCTAATCCCTTATTGTATTCATATACACCAACACGCTCTGCAATTTCCATTGTGTTTGTATAAATATCATCCCTGGTAATTCCTTGGGCTACCATTGCTTCTTTGATTTCTTCTTGAGATGAAATATAAACATCAATATCTTGGAATGTAATTCTTCTATCTGGATACAGATAGTTCAATCTTTCAAATATATTATTCATCTTACGTGACTCTTCCAAATCAGCATCACGATTTATCTTGGGAGAAGTAGATAGAATAAGCATAGCCTCTTCTAAGGCACGATCTTCTTTTCTAGCATAGTGACAGTCTCCAGTTACAACTGGCTTAATCCCTAGCTCATCTCCCATTTCTAATAACTTTTTGTTTAGTTCAGGAGGATTATGTGGTTGAATCTCAATATAGAAATCATAATCAAATCTATTCTTAAACCATTTAAGAAGCATCTTTGCCTCAGAATCATTGCCTCTTTCAATTGCTTTTGAAATAAGTCCATTCATACATCCAGACAAAACTATTAATCCGTCTCCGTATTCATCTAGAACTTCTCTGTCAATTCTTGGCTTGTGGTAATAACCTTCTGTCCAAGCAATCTCTGACAGCTTATTTAAATTCTTTAGACCTTCTTGATTTTTTGCAAGCAAAATAATATGGTTGTATGCTTGAACGGTTTTATCTGTCTTAGACGACTTATCAAATCTATCTGTAGGTGATATGTATGCCTCTAATCCAAGGATTGGCTTTATTCCTATATCCTGAGCCGCCGCCTGTAGTTCTCTGTGTCCAGCGAGTGTTCCGTGATCTGTTATTGCAATAGCTTTTTGTCCCACATCTTTAGCAGCCTGCATTAATTCGGCAGGAGAATTTAGTCCATCCATAAGTGAATAATATGAATGGACGTGTAGATGTGTAAAGAATTCCACTAATATCCTCCGAGACAAATATTTCTTGTGTGATAAAGCCTTGTTCTAACTAATGTTTTTCTAGATGGGGCATATAGTGTTTCACTACAGCACCCACAATTCATCCACCATTCTCTGGCAGATCTATCGTAAAATACATATTTTCTTTTTGTTTTACGAATGGGTTGGAAGGGGTCTGGGATACCAGACCCCTCCAAATATATTTTTACCACTCTAGGCTAGATGTAGTTGTTGTAGAAGATTCATCTTCGGAATTACCATCACCGAACAAATAGAATGCTTCTTGATCTTCATACTTTACTTCACGTACAGCTGTTTTTTCTAAATCGTACGTTTCAATTCCAGACACATCAAATGCCTCTTCGTCTTTTTGCAGTGGAATTGCTGTATAGCTAGTATCTGTTTTAACACCATTACGCTTTACTCTCCACATTAGGTTAGTAATTGATCCCATTTCTCCAGCGTATTCAATAAGTGTTGGTGTAATTGTTTTTCCACTTGAACCTTGTGAAAGAATAGCAACATATGGCTCATTCTTTCCATCATCAACTAATACGTTGACATACAGACGTGAACGGCCCTTCCAGCCTGCTTTATAATCTTTCTTGTGTTGATCGCAGCCCCAGCATCGACCCTGGTCATCAATTGTGCACAGCGCCTTACGACGATAATCTTTTGGATTTGTATGCTCTACTGCAATAAAACCTAGACCTAGTTTATCATTATAATGAGGGGAATCTGGATCTAGTTCTTGTAAGAAGCGAATCTTTACGCTCTCACCATCTTCTAACTTAAGCCATTTTGCCTTTGGTCCGTCTGATTTTGAAACGGATGGCTTATCCAAAGTTTTGTTCATATTCTTTAGTCCACGAACGATAGCCATGTATATATTTCCTTTTCTATAGTTGAAGCTATAAATGCTTCTGTGTATTTATTATACCATATTGTTGGCGTATTGAAAATGTGGAACTGCATTTGAAATGCATTGTTTAATTTCCGCATCAGTCATATCGCCAACATCTTTGGCACCATGTGGATATACTGTTTCATAATCATACATGGCCCATAGAATTTCTTTTGACTTTAATCTCTTAGCTATATTACTACCAAGTGCTCTTCCAGCCTCGTCATTATCAGTCATTATAATGATTTTAGTAAAATATTTATTTAATAAATCTGTGTTTTCTTTTGATATATGTCCACCCAAAGTTGCTACTGCATTTGGATACCCAGCCTGATGTACTCTCATAGCATCAAAAGACGCTTCTGTAACAATAACTGTGGGGCTTACACGCTTAGCTCTATGAATATTAAATAGAGTTTTATTTTTAGGTAAGCCTGGGCTATTTTTAAATCTTTTTTCTGACACATGTCTTCCAACTAAACCAACACATGTTCCGTCTGGACTGTGTACTGGAACTGTAACCATGTTTTGTTTATCAGAATATCCAATATTAAAATAAGATATTGTTTCATCATTAAAGCCACGAGAGTTCATATAAGAACGACCCTCAGACATTACGGACATATTTTGAGATAGATTAGATATTACCTCATTAGGAAATTCCTGAAAGTCTGGCTCTTTAGACAAAACTGCAGAAAGCTCATCTTCAAGATCTACTGAGTTTTCTACTTCTTTTATTTTTACAAATCTAATTGCTTCAAATTCATTTCTGTCTGTTAGTCTTTTTACTAAATCAACTATGCTTCCTGACTCTCCACAAGAAGGGTTGAAGCAGATAAACGCACCACGTTCTTTGCTTACGCTAAAACTAGGGGTATTACGATTGCCATGAAATGGACACAGACATAAAAAATCGTTTCCAGTTTCAGACAACATATCTACACCTATTGATTTTAAAACAGACTTAATCTGAGATGGAGAATAGATTTGACCTTCAATCATACTAGACCGCACTTGGATTTCCGCTTCCGTCAAATGCCCCTAGTGATGATGTGTCATAAACTTCTGAAACAACTCCACGATCAATATCCCAATTTAGATAGAACGCAAAGTTTCTTCCGTGACGATTTTTTCTAGATACTACTTCAACAATATTGGTATCTGGGTGCTTGTGTACAGCCATAGCCATATCTGCATCATACTCAATAGCTTTAGACCACGCAACCTGAGAAAGCATTGGTGGCGTATCCTGATCAGATATGTCATCCATAGTTGCTGCGGTAATATCAATTACTGGAATATTATTTGTAACAGCCAACATTTTTAGTTCACGAGAAATGTTACGATTACGCTCTACTTCAGAATTAGAACGCTTTGTATCTGTAAATAACTGGTGGTAATCACAAATAACTAAGTCTGGCTTATGCTGGTCAATTTTAGCCTGAACTGTTTGTGGTGTTACGTCTGCCATTCCTTCATTGGATACAAGGATGAAGCCTCGTTTGTTGTCGAAGTATTTTTCACCCCATGCATTAAAATCATCTATATTTACATCTCCACGAGAAAAATCCGAAGCTCTAAATAATCCAGAACCCATCATGGTATAAATACGGTCACGCATATTTTCTGGAGACATTTCAAGGGATACAATCATAGGCTTAAAGCCCTGTTCCCAGGCCTTACATGCTAGGTATGAGGTAAACCATGTCTTACCCCTTCCTGGCCATCCTATGGCCACTATAAGGTGTCCTGGGGCCATTCCAGTAGGGTATGCTACATCCATAGCCTTAAAGCCAGTAGAAATGCCTGGAGTTCCTCCCATGACCTTTGAACGCTCTTTAAGGCTTTGCATGTGCTTTGCTGCGGACTCAAAATCAGTTAAATCTAAATCTCTTACATTATTAGTATACTTGCCAAGGGCGGATATTTCTTTCTGTATATCCGCTACAACACGAGATGCTGCATTTTCTTTTAGGGAGCTTCCAGCCTTTAATAGTAGATTTCTAATCCGACCAGATAGATATTCATTCTTTAGTTGGTCTACATAATATCCAGTTTCACCAGTAACTGAAACAGGATCAAAATCTCTAAATTTATCCTGAAGGACTTCAGCATCTGGAACAGACCTAAACTTTAAATAATATGACTTTAAGCCATCCCAAACATCTTTGTATGCACTAAATAGGTCATCAACATTATCTGCCATGACGACACTGATATCTTTATTCTTACATACCGCACTAATTACTGCTGCTTCTGTGTTCATGCTCCTCCACCATCTGCTTAGTTTCTTCTAATAATTTTACTCTGTTATCTTTGTCTTTGTCCAACTCTACCATAACTAAATTGAGTTTGTCAAAGTTAAACAAGAAATACTGTATCGGGTGACCTGGCTTATTAGTTTTAAAATAATATTCTAAAACCATTTTAGCTCTATCAAATCCTAGGCTATCTATTACATCCTGCATGCCCCATTTTTCACGGTAGCGATTTATATTAGAAGGCCTATTATATCTTTGCTTAAACATAGAATCATACATAGACAACAGAACATAGGGTTGCTTGTTTGACTCCTTTGCCATTAAGACTTAAGCTCCTCTTCAATCTCCTGCATTTTTTCAATTAATTTATCTTCTACAAACTTATAGACTCGATTAGTTGCAGAGTCCACATTCTCTCCAGACCTAACCGTATCTTCTACACCTAGGCTTACCTTAATACTTTCATAGTTGCCTAAATTTCTTGTATACTGCAAATCTACTTTTACTACAGTTTCACTCATCATCTTCCTCCAAGTCAGATATTCTATCAGAAACTGTCTGGGTTGTAAAGCCCATAGGCAATTTCTTTTTTGACTTTGTGCCACGCTTAGCCTGATTTCTGCTGTCTATTTCTAACCAAGCACTGGCTATGTGTAAGAGGGTTTCTGTGTCTCCAGCGTTCTCGGCTATTGCCGTAGCTTTGCCTAAAACGTAAGAAACATTTTTAAGATATACGCTGTTGTTTTTATTTAATCCAAACTCTACAAAATCTAATCCTTCTCGCTGCTGTTTCTTTTTCCTCACCATATATTCTCCTTCCATACTGGAATAAAATTTCCCTCTTCATCTTTTACGTAGAGGGTTGAAGACTGTTTTAACATAGACTTTATTTCAGATCTAGTAGGGAGGCCAACAACATTGATAAGGCCATCCTTGCGTGGCCTCCCCTTGCTTAATGTAGAACAATATTCATGTAGCTCTAATATGTCTTTTTCAGAAAACATATACTTGCCAGCAGAGTTAAACTTGCCGTCAATCTTATAAACTCTTTGTGGAGTTTTTATAGAGCCCCTACGAATATATTTATCTATTGTCATTCTGTGGCGATCAAGCATGCTGGCTACTTCCGTAATAGTATATGCTCTTTCCATCTGCTTTTGAGTTTCTGACCAAGAATAGGATATTCTCTTTTTAAGAGGATAACACCAAGCAACGACCAAATCAGTACTTCTATTCACATGAATAGTTTTATGAAGTTGATCGTTTACGAAGAAATACCGTATGCGCTTTGATGCGCTTTTTCTCTTTGATGTATCCATCTTCCTAAAGCCGTCTTCTCTTTGTCAAACATCCACCTTTTACCACATCTTATACAAAAGAGTTCCACATGCATTTTCTGTGAAAATACTCTATCAACAAATACACGACCAGAACACCTTTTGCATCTCATCATATTTAGTTGTCCTAGCTATGTTACTTCTTAGCTGGTGCTTTCTTTTTGGTCGATACCTTTTTTGTGGCCTTTGCAGTTTCTGTAGCAACATCTTCTACTGCCTTGATTAGGCTACCTACTGCTTTGATATTAACCTTGGTTCCACTGAAAGCCTTTAGCAGAATAAAATCTGCTGGAGTTCCCTTTAGAATGAAAGCATAAATTGCTTGAGAGGCTCCGAATACAAGCACTGCTGTTTGTGCGAAGTCTCCAGTATTGAATTCTCCGTTAACAAATGTGCTTGCTGCTCCAGCAAGAGCTGAGGTAACCAAAGCTACCATTCCCTTTTGCTTTGAGGTCATATTTACATTCTTAATCAAGGATGTTGCAACGTTTACTGCCAAAGCAGCAACTAGTACTACGATTCCTTCCATTATTTTTTTTCTCCTTATGCGTTAAACACTTTGCCGTCTACGACGCAAGTGTAATCTGAGGTTATTTGTATTAGCTGAATATGTGGATAGTCATTAACAACATGAGCTATTGCAAATCCTGCCTGCCAGTTCTTTTGAATAGAATAATCCATTGCCTTTTCATCGCAAAGGTGTCCTATCTCGTAACCTCTTAACTCCTGGCCAGTTAAATTGTATGTCTGGAAGTATGCTCCCATTCTATGAGAATGTCCTCTAACTAGCGAAACGCCCCAGTTCTGTACATCATTACGTACAGATTCTCCAGAGTGCTTAGAGATTGATTCTCCATGATGACCATACATATCACCAAATCTTTTTACAGGTGGCTCATTATAATGGTGCCACTGAAAACCATATTTATCATATTCATACAACGACTTAGGTGTTACTACATCTAAAAAGGCTGGAGCCTTCTTGGCTATATAATCACCATGTCTTGTCCAACCATGATTACCATCATGGAAGTGGCAGTCTGCATTTGGAACAATCTTTCGTATATCTTGCATAAACTTTTTTGTTCCATCTACTCCGCCGTCGCTAACAGATATAGACATTTCTAATGGTTTATCTGCTGCCCAACGACTTGTAGAGTCTGCGTCATCAATATCGCCCAGTAAGTCGACTGCATGTGGCTTCCACCACTTCATAACCTTCAAGAACAGTTCTACTTTTCTTGGATCATGGCGTGGGAAATGTACATCTGAGACCATCATCCATCTCAGATCTGATTTTGCTTCAGTCATTTATTTCCTAACTATAATTAAGGCGATAATAATCACCTAATCTATATAATAAAATATTAACCTATTTCTGTCAAGCAGCTATTCTATGAGCTTTATCGTGCTGCTTTCTATGACATAAAAACAAGTTATTTAAATTGTTATTACTTTTATCTCCATCTATGTGGTGAATTGTTTCTCCACAATAGATCATTCTGTTAATTATTCTTTCAATTACTAAAATATGTTCATAGTACCAGCCTCCCGAAAAAGCTTTTGGATGCTCGGGCACCCAGACTAGTACATAGCCATTAGTACTTATACTAATACTTCTATGGCTCCAGTTTTGAATTGGCTGATACCATTTCATATACCAGTATTATATTAAGTATATTATTATTTTGCTAATTACTGAAACGTATATCCGCCAGTTCTTCTATCTAAGTAAGAATCATTTGCAAACGGATTTGCTTGATTCTGCTCTTCGGCAGACTCACTTACACCAACTTCTGTTCCTACCGCAATGTATTTTAGTCCTATGTTTCCACTGGTTTTTCCTATCCAACCAACTTGAGCAGTAAATCCTGTTGTTGAAGTAGAAACTACGTTTACAATAGACATTCCTTTACCAGATCCATGAGATGCCATTGCAACTACCAAAGGCTTTGAAGCAAATGTCACCTGCTTTCCATTTCTCATAAAAGGGACAAAGTGTTGTTTTCCAGTGTTATTAGTTTTTGTTATTTCAGTTCCAGCCAAACCAGATATGTGATCTGCCAGTGTAGTTGTTCCAGTTACTACTGGAGTTCCAGGCGCCACTGGAGAAGGTGATACTACTGTAGGGATGGCAGCGGCAACCACTTGAATTGCAGTAACAAGCTTATTTAAGTCTGCATAGTCCAATGGACTGTTTGCGCTAAACTGACTTACATCAACACTAACTGGCATTTATATCTTGACCGTCCTTATGTAGGTTAGCTTCTGCTTCGCTAACAACCATCTTCATATCTTCTATCCAGCCCTCTGGAAAGGCATCTGGAGTCTTAATATGCATTCGTTTGCCATCAGACACTATATATATTTTACCATCTGCAAGGTTATGAATTATGGTTCCGTCCCTAAACCCTAATACCCCACCGTATGGAATATGAGATATATTGGTAAATGCAGTTTCTATTGCATCCGAATTCCATGAGTCAAAGCACCTTTGTGAGAATACCTTGTATCTCTTACCGCCCTTAATGTAGAAGTAGCCCTTTTCTGTCCAATAAAAAAGTCCAGATATTAAATGGGCTTTTCCATTAAGAACCTGATAGGTCGGACTCTGAGATTTTTTCAAGAAGCGAGTTAGAATACTCATTTATCTCTTTCTCTTTATTCTCTTTGTTTTCTAATAGGTTTGTTATTTCTGCTCTAAGTACCGCTATCTGTGTCTCATAATTTGAGACAATTTCTCCGATGCGTTGCTGTAGAGCGGCAATTATTAATTCCGCTTTTTCTGCCATTTTATATCTTTCTACTCGTTTGCTTCTGCTGGAAGGCTATCAAGCTCTGTCTCTAAAACAGCTCTCTTGGCTAGCAAGCCAGATCGTCTAGCATTGATTGCATTTAGGCTATCCTGATTTGGATTGCCGTCGACATTGATTTGAAGCAATTCTAAATCGGCATTATAAATAGCATAATCAAGGGTCTTGATATGCTGATTAATTACAGATTTCTTTTCTTCAGTTGTTAGTGTGCTCATTTTTCCTCCTTGGTTATTATATCATTATAGGTCTAATCTGACAATTCAGCCAGTTTAGACTGCAATAGAGCCATCTTAGTATTAATATTATTAAGCAAAGCATTAAAATAATCCAGAGTCTCTTGAGTCGGAGAAGGCAGAGAATTCTCAGCCTCGATCAAGACATCTACATTATATTTTTCTACCTCTAGCTGCTTAATATGTCCCTCTACTACAGCTCTTTTTTCTTCATTTGTTAGCATTATTTATTTCCTTCCTATACGTTAGCTGACCATGTTCCATAATATACTGTTCCATTTGTACCCATCATAATATTTCTAGCACGTCCAAATCTAGCAGTTGTAGCAGTAGCAGTATGTGCAGTGTCTGCAGATGATTGTACCCTATACTGCCAAATATTGCCAGCTACTGTAAATGGATATACTCCATCTCCAGGATATGTTTTATATAAACCATTTGAATATGTTCCCTGATTTAAAGGAGTAGTAGTTGTACTGTTAGTAGTTCTTATCTGCCACTCCATACCAATTTGATATGATACAGATCCGCTAAATCCAGGAGAATCCCAATACCACCTTACTCCAGTATTTGTGGCTCCACCAGACGGAGTAAATCTTTGGAAAAATACAGTTGGTGCTGGTGAAGTTGGTGTAACAAAAGGTGTGGCTGTCTGAATGCTTCCAGTTAAGGCACCTCCGTAACCACCATAAGCAGCGCTATAACCACGCAATCTATAATAATATGTTGTGCTACCACTAAGATTTGTTGGAGTTTGATAAGTTGATGAATTTGTAGTTACAGTATTAGAACCAGTAGTATAAGCAGTTGTTGTTCCCCATTCTACTAATACCGAATCTGTATTTGATCCAAACGTTATTGTGTTGAAATTTATTCTGTTTGAAGTAGCAGTAACACTACTCACGCTTGGTGTTCCTGGGGCTGGCACAGCATTCCATTGTGCCCATAAATTTTGTGTTGATGTTGGGGTATATGTTGATGTTCCAGGAGCAATAATTCTTGTACCGCCAGTTGATGAATTCCACCATCCAGTAAAAGAAAATCCAGATCTAGTTACTGTAGGAACGGATATAGATGCACCTTGAGTTGCTTGTTGTGTTGGAGATGGATTTGGTGTCCCCCCGTTTGCATTCCATGTTATAGTGTATAAAACTGGAGCAGCAGATGTTGTAAATGTTTTGTTAGCCTCGCCAGCAGAATATATTGCATCATAATTTAAGCTACGCATATAAACCGTATATGTTGTGCTTGCAGACAAATTGGGTATTGTAAATGAGCTTGCTGATGCGACTGTCCATGCTCCATTTATGCCAACCTTATACTCGTTTTGATATATTGTTGCTGAACCATTTGTTGGTGCAGTGTAGTTAACGGTAACAGAAGTTGTTGAGGTATGTGGGCTTGGTGTAGTAATAGTTCCAATTACTGGATCGCTACTTGCTGTACCGTCAGCTTCTCTATAACTCAAACTGCTTACAGTTCCTCCATCATTATATGCAAAAACTCCATTAGAGCTAGATGCTCTTATAGCTGCTCTGTAAAAGAACCAGTAATTTGCATCATAAGTATTTGATCTGGTTGGTTCATTAGTATATGGAGATGCCGCAAATGATTGTAGGACTGTCCATGAAGACGATGAACCTGGGAATAAAGTTGGGTGATAATCTCTTCCTTCATATTGAATTTCATATTTTTCTGCATTTGTAGATTGATTCCATGCCAACTGCAACCTTCTTTTACCAGATACTATTTCATTAATTCTACCCTTAGTAAAAGAAGAAGTTGTAAATGGTTGAGCATTATTAGCAAGTGTTGCTACTCCGCTACTTGTAAACGGATTGCCTTCATATGCTACCCCAGTAGCATATTGATATCTTGGATTTAAAACAATTATATATGTAGTATTTGCAGTCAAACCTGTAAATGTTGTAGATGTATTTGCTGTAGCATAACTTAAATATCCTTTGTCTTGTATCAAATTTGCATCTGATACAGACCCAAGATATATTCTTGCTCTTACCTGGTTAGTAGATCCAGATGCAGTCCATTGATATGTTATGCTATTTGATGTTGCCCCTCCAGTTGTAATTGAAGAAGATGTTATATTCATCGCATCATTTCCATTAAGAACTTCGTTTGCGCCTTGCTGTATAGCTCTATATCCTCCAGTTGCACTAGATCCCGTATATGCTCTTAAAAATGTACTATACGATCTTGTGGTACTAGCTGCTCCAGTTACTGTAAGTTGCCCAGCAGTATTTGCCCCTATATTTAAAATTCCTTCTCTGTAATCAGTTGCTGGAGGAAACACATTAAAATCTTCATATTCAAATGATACTTCTACCGAACCAGTATTAGCTCCAGTAGTAAAAAATGCAGTTCCTTGACCTGATGCAAATGACCTTATCTGGATATTTGTTAATGCTCCTGGTTCTGCTGCTGCAACTATACTTAGCTGATTACTCTGAGAGCTAGTAGCAGCATCCATGTTAGTATGCCTAATTCTTACATTAACAGTAATATTTGGAGTTACATATATTTTTCCAGATGTACTAAAAACATAACTAGCTCCAGATGGAATTGTCCATGTGCTTCCGTTATCTAAAGAATATTCAAAATAAGAACTACTATTGCTTCCAGATGATCCAGCAGAAACTGTGAATAAAACATATGAGCCAGAGAAATCTGTGCTTGTACTTATATTTGATATTACTGGAGTATCTGGTGCTACAGATGCAGCAGTAACAAATACTAACTGAGCTTCAGTATCTCCAGTTCCGCCATCAGAATAAGCTGCACCGTTTAAACTAAAATTATATCTAGATCTTGCGGTAGCTCTGTATTCTCTATAATCTGTTAAGTCAGTTTTTGTATATGTTAGTATTCCGCCCACACGTGATGATTCATACACATACGGGGCAGCTTGAAGACTTTGCAATCTTACCCAAGATTGAGCAGATATAGATGTATCATAAGATCCGCCAGTCAATTTTGGATATCTACCCCAAATTTCAACCTCATATTCAGTTGCACCAGCAGACTGACCAATATCTACAGAAACAGTTCTTCCAGAAGTTGAGCCATTTGTATTTGGAGTAAACTTTTTAACATTAGTCAAACTAAAAGGACCATTACCAGAAACCACTGGAACAGTTTTATTTGAAGTGTAGACTGGAGAAGACTTTGGAAAAAATCCACTTACTGGTACATCTGGAGCTTGAGTAGATGAGTTATTTAAAGTTAATCTAACATATGCATACTTATTTTGATATGTTGTTCCAGTAGGTGTAAATGAGGTTGTAGAAGTTCTAGTAGTAGTTCCACTTGCAGTTAATTCATACAGGTATGTTGGGCCAGAAACCCTATTTGAAGTTGTTAGTGCCGCTCCAAGACTGTCTACCATAAACCATTCTACATAGGAGTCATATATGTCTGTCTTGTTGTACCAATCATTACTCCATGATAGGTTGGCAATCATTGCTGTATTTGGACTTGCTATAGCAGGATTCTGCATTGTAATTGAACCAGTCGGTGACTGTCTTACTATGTATACCTGATTACTATCTCTTGATCCAGGAATTCCGCTACTATTATTTGCTGTAACTTTAAAAACAATAAAATTTTTATCATAATAATCACCATCACTTTCACCAAGATATGTTGCATTATTTCTAAACCTATCATTATAAGTTGAGTCTGTTGAAAATATCTCAACGTTATCATTAATGTCTCCAGTCATATTCCAAAACCATTGATACTGATAGGTGATTGACGATCCATTTGGAGATATCCAGTTATTTAAATCATTAGCATTTGCACCATACAAATATCCACCAATACTGTCATCTGGCCAACCAGAGGTAACATATGTAGTTCCGTTTGGTGGACCCATTTGTTGTACTGGCTCTGCTTCTATAAATCCAGAAGAACGATAAGAGTTAAGTCTTATTCTTGGCCTATCATTATTTGCAAGATAAGGTGCCTGTGAGGAAGAATCAAATGCTTTTTGCCATCCAGAAGAAGTTTTTATATATGCCTTTTTTATGGCAGACCAAGTAGCACCGCCTGTTTTAACATACATCTTTTTGATGCGCTTCCAGCCAGTGCTATCTTTTATATATGACTTTCCAGCCACTTTTCTCCGTTCTTAGTCTGATGTACTAAAAATTACGTCTCCAACACGACCAACGCTTGGCCAAGTTGCATGATTTGGGTTTGTTATATTTGCTTCTGATGCAGAACTTCTATAAAATGCTCTACCAGTTGTAACTGTTCCATCTGATTTTATTATAATAGAAACACCTATTTCCGCATATGTAAATTGTGAAATTCCATTAAATGTATAGTGTGGAGAGTTTCCAAGACCACTTATTTTTAATCCTCCGCTAACTCCAGATTCCAATAAAATTCCGCCATCATTTAATAATATTTGAGACGATTTTCCTCCAGAAGAAACATTTTTTATTCTTGCAAAACCTGTGCCAGCTGTAGATATAGTAACTGATGGTTGAGCTCCAGATGTAGTATTTCTCTTTAAAGAAATGGAGTTTGTACTAGTTAGTACTGTGCTATATGTAGGTGTCCATGTAGAATACCACCTATCAAACCAAAGGTCGTCTCCTGCTCCACTATCATTTGTAAATCCAGTAACAACATACGATGTTACTGTTTCTGTATCATGATCTAGCGCAAATTCTCCAGGAGAACCAAAAACAATTTTTTCGTTTGTTCCATCTAGTACAATATCACTATTAGGTGAAGTTAGGTTGCCAGAATTAATTGTCCATCCAGCAATTTTACCAGTTCCATTTTTTGCTAGCTGGAAGGTAGGATTACTATTTGAATTGCCGCTTGCAACGGCATATATTCCACCTGGCTCAAATATAATTCTATTTCCAGATGTAGGAGATGGTGGCACAGCGTCAGAAATATAAAGACCATTACTATCAATATTAACATTTCCAACCTTACCGCTAGTTGCTGTAATATTACCTGTTAGACTTACTCCTCCAGCCGTTAAATTACCGTCAGAGTTTACGTGGAATCCATTTGGTGCTGCAGCTCCAACATCTAATGTTCCACCATTTATTTGAACTCCTTCTGCGGTTAAAACTCCAGCCTGAGTAACTTTAAACTTTGGACTTCCGCTACCACCACTACCACCACCAGCAAAGAACGCATTTGTTCCAGTGCTTATTCCAGCGTATGTTGAACCAGTTTGTTTTTCTATTGTTCCTGAACTTACAGACCAACCAGATATATCTCCAGTTCCAAGCGAGAATTGTCCTGTGCTATTTGGGAATGAGAAGTTAATATTAGCACCGCTATATCCAAACAAACCTCCGCTATTCATAACAACTCTATTTCCGCTAGACTTGTTTGCTCCAGCGTATATTGTTGACGACGCTCCAGTAACTCCAAGGTCTCCAGAGACAGTGCTTGATCCAGTTATATCTACCTGAGACTGGATACTTAAAAGAGTTCCATTAAATGTAATCTTTCCGTTGCCAAGTCTTAGGTTTCCTGAATTATAAATATAGTCTCCAGTTGCCTCAAGATATATTCCGTATGTTGATGCTCCGTTTACGTCAGATCCAATTTTTATGGTATTACCAGTAGGACCAGCTGAAACTAAACCGCCAAAACTTCCATTAGCATCTATTTGAAGATTTGTTCCATCAAACTGAAGCTTATCTTTTAAACTAAATCTTCCTAGGTCATCTGCATAAAATGATGTTGATGTATTATTATAACTTCCAGAACCAATAAATATTCTAGACTTTATAGCAGAAGTAGGATTTGTATACCCTGGAGTATTTTGTGCTATGACATTTGCATCTAATCTAATTCTATTTAGAGAAGTACTTTCTCCAACGTTAATAGTTTTATTTGTAAATAATAAATCAGTAACCATTTTGCTAGCGTCAATCTCGCCAGCCTTAATGTTGTTAGCATATACAGCTTCAGCAGCCAAATCAGCGTTTGCTACCTGAGCGGTTTGAACTGGGCCTACTGCTGTTACTGCTGCCGTAGAAACTCCATCATTATCTCTAGCACGAATTGCTATAAAATAATTTGTTCCATAGGACAACTCTGTTTCTTTATCAGCCAAGGTTCTTATTACGGCGAATGTTCCGTTTACTTCGATAACTTTATATTGAGGGTCTACTATTCCAGTTGAATTTGTTGGCTTTATATATACTTCATATGTTACTGCATCTGGATTCGATACTGGTGGAAAAGTAATTGCAAAAGCCTTAAATAAAGATTTTACATTTGCAGTAGTTATTGTTGGGTTTGCAGATGGAACAGAGCCATCACTTATTGATCCACTAGAATTTAAAGTAAATGTTACCGTAGAGTTATTAGTAGAAATAGCACCATTATTAGAGTATATTGTTTCTACTCTAACCCTATAGGTTGTAGATGGGCTAAGGCCTCCAAATGATGTCTGAGTTGAATCTGTAAATATTGTTTGAAGTGGAGTAGCAAAATTTGTATCAGCATTAGATGTTATTCTAACACGATATGAAGAAACAAACTGATCGGCTGGCTTAGTCCACGATGCTGTTGCTATAGAATCTGTTGCAGAAACAGTTAATCCAGTAACAACACTAGAGTTGACTCTATTATCTGATACCAAAATTGGATTATTAGAAGCAGGAACATAACTTTGATAATTTATTTTATCTCTAGTAGCAACTGATATTGTATAAGACTGACCAACTAAAATTCCACTATTTACTACTAATGTAGAAAGACCTGTACTTGAAGGAAATTCTTGATACCACGTATTATCGTCATTTGTTATTTTTACACTGTAGCCGCCAAAGTCCGCTGGTATTGAACCATTTGTTAAAGATAAAACTATTCTTCCACGTATTCCAGATGGATCTGCTGGGTCTGGCGATCCAGTTCCAGTTAAAGATTGTATTGGTGCTGGTGGCGTAGTGTCTGTAATATCTGGATTAAGTGGAGTAACAGATCCCTGTACAGAAAAATTAGATATATCTGTAAGTGTGTCTCCAAAAAACTTAACTACATAATATACAGTTGAAAAACCACTAGTACTAGTAGTATTTTCTACATATGGTCCAGCACCATAATATTGTGGCGGTTGTGATTCATTTGGAGTAAAGCCAGAAACTGTGCTTGTATAAACTTTAGCAGTTTTTGCAAAACCAGGAAGTGACCAAGATATGCTGAAACCATTTGGAAGAGCAGTTGCAGTAGCTGTTGGAACAACTCCAGACAAATTATTAGTCTTTGAACCAATGCTAAACGGAACTCCATTGCTTATATTGTCTGCAGCATCAATGCTTTTAAATAAACCAGTAAATGAAACTGGGTATTCAGATCCAAATAAACCTTTTAGCTCGTCTTTTGTAATAGTTGCAATTTGGCTTAAAGAAGAACCACTAGGTCTTTTAGACAAAAATCTGGTTGTTGCCCCGCTAGTTAAAAATACTAAGAACCTTTTACCACCGTTACTTGCTGGTATTGTATAGCTTATCTGTATTTCTTCATCTGTACCAATTGATACCCAAGCAGCAGAATTTATTGTAACTTCTCCTGGTGGAGTTGTATCTATTTCTGAAGGATTGACTGGTGTGGTAGATACAACATTGCTTAATGGGCTTATTGCTGCTCCGTCCGCCCCAACATGCCTAATTCTTACATATCTTAGGTCTAAGTCTGTAGTGGGTACCTGATAAGAGTTTGAAGAAGATGTAGCTTTTAATGTTACAGCTGGATCTGTTAATTGCGCTTCAGAAAAATTACTTAGTGTTTTTGACTCATATATTTCTGTTTGCAAATAGTTTGGATATTTTGTTGGATCTGGTATTGGCCAAGAGGCTGTGTAATAATTTATATTTGGAGTTACTGTTAGTACTGGAGCTTCTAAATACTTTACTTCCGCTATGCCAACATTAGTAAATATTAAGGCGACAGAAGGTTTACCTACAACTCTTTTACCGTCTTCATCTTTACCAATATATCTTACAAAGAATACTTCTTGGTCACCAGGCTCTCTTCCAGAAACCTTTAGTGTTTTAAAAGAACTTTGCTGCTCTTGAAAACTATTAGATGATTTTTCTAAGGCCATTACGTAATCACCAGCCTATACTCAAGATCAAGGATGCGTCCAAATTCTTTAGTTATAGGGCTGGCGAGAACTGCTCTACTTATTGCGCCAGTTTCCTGAACATATGTATCATTGTCATCTACTCTCATTCCATCAAAATCAACTGCGGTGCTGGTTGATGAGTTAGCTTTAACAGCTATTTTAAATTTACTAATGAAGTCTGTTGGATTGCCTACTGAATTCGCAAACAAGTCTACTAATGGTATTTCAACTATTCTGTGTCCAGAAGATGCTGTACCTTCTATTCTATAAGAATAGTAATCTGTTTCTGTTGTATGTAAAAATAAATCTATATAATCTAAGTTAGCGTCGTTTTGATAAAATGCTAGAGTTAATGAGTCTGCTGTTGAGTATCCAAAAAAATCAAACTGCAAGTCTGCTGAAACTGCAGTTACAGTAGCTCCAGAGTTTGCTGTTATTTTAAAAGAGGTATTATTAATTTTTGAATTAGCAGAAGATTCTATGTATGATCCTTCAGACCAAGACACGTCGTTATTAAAAAATGTTATTACGGCATTGTCTGCTTGTCTAGAGTTTCTAATTCCAGGAAAGAGACCCATTTCAGAAATAACCGCAGATAGCTGAATTGGAAGTTGAGCTTTTAATATAATAGTATCTGAAGAAAAATCAACAGTGCTTGAAACAACATCGTACTTATTTATTTCAAAATTAAGTTTGTAATCATTTACTGTTGCCGCAGATGAACCAATACCTATTCCAATATACCTAGATCTATCAGAAATTTTATCGGCAAAATAATTTAATATATATCTTTTACCCATGTTAGTAATTAGGTTATTTGATCTGGCAATTTCTTTATCGCCATCTTTAACTACATAGTATCCATATATCATATTTCTGCCACTACCTCATTTTGTGAAAGTATTTCAATGCCAACAATTTCATCTTTTAGGTCTAATGGAACCATGACCCTAAATTCTAATTGAACAGTAGTTCTATTTACTGTGTCCTTTACAAGTTTACCATATTTCAAAAGAGGATTAATATTTTCAAACCCCTCGTTTCTTTTTAAGAATATATCCTTAAATTCTGGAGCTGGTAGTTCTCCATCCCCTAGGCCAGGATCAGTGGCATCATCGTCATCTTCGTTCCACTTTTCATTCTCATCAATTTCATTATCGCCAACAGAAGACCCAGTTCTTAACCTATTCTTACTGGTTTTGTCAACAAACTTGTCGCTGACCAGTTTTGCGGCATTACTATCTTTATCCACGAGGATTCTAGGTTTGTCTTTAACCTCATGAATTGTTAGATTATCTTTAGTAGCCATATCACTCCATTATACCAATTTAGGTCGAATAAATCGAACGTAGTCCAATTCTTGTAGTTATTCCAGTAGATATATCGTGATCTATAGATCTGACTGCAAATTTAGTAGTATTATTAAATCCTCTAGATGGATAATCTACTGAGACTATATCTCCTACCTGAAGAATTGGATTTCCAAAAACCTGCATCTCCAAGTCTATTGTAGATTTTGACCATTGGCTTACAACAAAGTCTGCTAGACCCTTAGCCGCCTCTTTTGTTTGTATCCACTGAGTATCAAACATAGTCACTTGTTTGGTATCTGTTATTTTGTCATCAGTACTAAAATTATTTTGACCAGTGTTTGCTACAGCTTTTCCATATATAAATAAATCTCTTTTACCGCCGTCTGAAAGGGCTATAGTAGAAGAAGAAGTATTAAAGACATAAAATTCTCCACTAAAGTGGCCCAGTCTTTGACCAACAACTTGTGCGAATGGGTCTGTGGCAGTTACTTCAACAGGGTATGTTTGCTCATACTGAGCTTCTCCCTTATATATCTCTCTAACCACATCTCCGAATTCATCCAAGAATTGTCCGTTACGAGTTGTTTCCTCAAATTTAAAATTTTTAAAGAATGAGTTTGCTATAACCCTTCCACTACTTCTTGACATAGTTACGTCCATAGAAAAAGTGTTTCTTGGAACTGCATACAAATAGTCAAAGTAGGCTGTTGACTGGCCACCAGCTACCAAACCAACAAATGAGGTTGGTGTTATTGAATTTACGGAATCTACAATTTTTTCTTCTTTAATTGTTTCCCCATTTACATTTAAAAATATATTATTTGATGTTCCATCTCTTTGTACTAATATGTCTATTGCATAAAATGATTGCTCAAATATGTTGGATGATACTTGCGCTAATACAGATGGAAATCCATTTACGACCTTATATAAAGTAGCCTCTGCTTTTTGATCGGTATTTGCAGCAGACCTTACTGTATAAAGCAATAGCATGTATCCAGTTGCTGTTGATTGATTCCAGAAAAATGTCATTCCAGATGACTGCTGAATCCCAACATTAGAGCTATTTGCCAATTCAAAACCTATAGATGTTCCTATTTGAAATATTGGAACGCTTGATAGATTTACTGATCCAGAAGACAATGGAAGTTGAATATTTTTGCCCACAACATACACATCGTTTTTATTTCCAGAAGCACTTATAGCTAATGCAGAAATATTATCAGATGACTGATTTAGTGCACATACTGTTGATACTGGAACGCTTTCTTTAGAAAATGGAGCAACCATTTTAAATTTACTTGCAGTATACCCCTTTGAAGAAAGATCTCTATTTTGTACGGGTGAAGATGATGTAGTAGGAGTATTAAACGCATTTCTAGTTTTTATTCTTAACTTACCAGTTGGAGTAAGTCTATTGTCATGTTTAGCTCTTAGTTCTAAATATTGCCCAGAATCTGAAACATCAGAAATTCCATCTGGTGAAGAAAATTGTATAGCGTCATATTCTATAATTTCATTTCCAATTAAAACATAAGAATTAAATCTTGTTGGGATTACGTCTGAAAATACTCCACGGTTTGGATACAATATGTAGTTGCCAGAAATACCTTTGTATGGTGAAGCAAACAAAGTAGATGGGGCTTGCTCTGTCCAAACTGGCTGTGAACTATCTTGTAAATTACTAGTCATTGGTATATTATATGTAACCTTAGCAACACTTGTTGTAGGAGTAACCTTACTATTTAAAGATATAATATCTGGCTTTCTATTCCCTGCCCCCGCAGTATTTCTAAATGTCCAGGAGGGTGTGGCTGTTTTATCGTAAAATTTGTCTCTACTAATAAATACTAATTTTCCATATTCATCTATAAAGGCTACAGTCTGGCTTTCTCTACATAATTCTTGTATTGCTTGCCATACAGTTTTATTTCTATTTGACCACCAGTATCTACAAGTAAGCACATCCGCATCGCACTTACTAAAATCATAATCAACAAATCCTATAGCATCAAGAAGTCTCCACAATATGGACTGAAATGATGAGTCCTTGATAAGAAGTTCTGGGGATCTAGATTCTTGTAAAAATTTTGCAGCATCTAAAGCGGTAATACTATAGTTTCCATAATCATCAGATGTATACTCATTAATATAAAAAATTCCTTGCTGAACAGTATAAGTATCATTGATTACAAATGATAGTGTAGACTTTACATTTGGAAGAATCATTACTTTATTATTTACAATCGAATCTCCACGAACAAATTGGATTATATCAAATTCAGCTATAGTAGATAGATCAAAAGCTGCGGAATTAGCAGTAATCATTCCTATTGGTAATTGATTATCATTCATTGAGTCATCTTTTGTAACTCCAGCCCTTATGACTCTATTAGAAATATCTAAAACATATTTAGGAGAAACTTCTATAATTCCTACGTAAGGAGATCCAGAAACCGATACGGTGAGTGATGATATAGATATTGGAGTAGAAAACGTTGCTGGCTGTGTAGTTGACCATGTACCGTTGGACTGCAGCCAAATATCTACAACCCCATTTGCTGGAACAGATCCAGTGTAATAAGAACCAATAGTTATGGTGCTAGAAGAATATGACGTTTCTACTCTTACGGAAATCTTATTGGTTAGAATATTTTGTGGTGCAGACCCTGCAGAGTTTTGATAATTTATAGTTACTGAAGCATTTCCCTGAGTAACAAAAAGAGTATATGGGTTCTTCTTGTCTGGCATATAAACTCTAGTAGGTGGTATAGTTTTTGTTTTATATGTTGGCATTGTATTTGACTGGCCTAATATAGCATATTTAACTCCAGCCTTTGATGGTCTAAAGCTTTCAACTATAGACTCTTTTGGAAAAAGTTCCGCAAACATGGGTGGTTGAGTTGATGATGTAGTAACCTGAACTTTGCCCGCCATCTCGTTCATATTATATTCGAGTACAAGCTTAGGAACAGCCTTGATAGACGTGCTATCGCTTAAGGCTGTTATTAGCGCTGAGTCTGTACTAAGCATTATACCTCTTGCATTTCTATTGATAAATTATAAAAAGTATCTATTCCACGCTTTATTATTGATGGTTGAAAGCCAGTAAATATTACTGTATATGGGCCTTCATATGTATTATCGGCTTTTCTTATTCTAATATTAAATGATGCTCTGCCGAGAGCTGAATCATAGAATGTTCTTAAAGAGTCTACTGACCATGTAGCATCTTTATCAACAATGTGAGTTGTAGTTCCAGGAACAAAATCCCAGGATACGGAAAAAGTTTTTTTATCTGCAACATAGAACTTTCTTAATGTTCCGTTTGCCATTCTTCTTACGTCTTCTATTCTTTCTGTAGAAATTTCAAGGGCATTTCTATTATGCTCTGTAACCTTATTCCAAGTGCCTACTGGAGACTCTATCTCTAAGATAGAGCCTTTAGGCAATGTAATCTTATATGGCATTATGCTTGTACCAACCTATCATATCCAACTCTTTGATTCATTAATCTCATCTTAGCCTCTATTACATTTGCTATTTGATCTGCGCTGGCTCCTGGATTATTTACACTAACATTAATATAATAATTGCAGTCTGCGCCAGCACCGCCATTATTATTTAGCTGTCTTACCGCACTCATAAGTCTATCTGCTGGAACAACATTTCCGCTCATATTAGGAATAAATAGCTCTGGACCCTTTTCTCCAACAAGGTAAGGGAAGGCAGATCTTGTTGTGTTAACACCATTATACGCCTGTGCCTTTATCTGGTAGTTCTTTTGAACCTTTCCGCCCATGTATCTTGGAACTACATCTCCAACCTTATATCCCCAATTTGCAAATTGACCTTCTATCAAAGATTTATCTACCGCTGCTCCACCAAGGTCGTATAGGTCGTGTGTCTTTGTGGGATCTTTTGCTAAAGCAAACTGTATGTATGATTGACCACTTGGATATTTTTTAATAGTAAATGTTCCATATTTAGTAGATATACTGTTTATTGCAGCGCCAATTTTTTCATCATCTACAACTATGCCTTGAGGACCCATACCTTGAGGTCCAGTCTTAATTCCAAATAATCCTGCGGTGGTTCCAACATCAGACCATACTGTTCTGGTTCCTCTACCCTTAGTTCCTGGTCTAGTTCCAGTTTTCTTTTGAATCTTTCCATCTATAACTCTATAGTCTGGTCCAAGTAGGGCTGCTAAGCTATCTCCAAAAGTTTTTGAAAATTCAGAAACAGTTTTCTTTAAGAACTCGTTAAAGGTGTTACCAAGTAGTCCTAGCTCTCCGCCAGTATCTTTAAGTAACTTTTGAAGATCCTTGTATGCTTGAACATTTCCAGAAGCAGCTTTATTAAACAAATCTGTAAATGTTTTAGCCGACTTGGCTGCATCATCTCTGTATGTTTGAATAGCCTTGTTATGCTTTTCAATAAGCTTATTATATCTTGTTTCAATAGCAGCTTTTTGCTCATCAGTAAGTTCTTTAATCTTATCTTTTTCTTCTTCTAAAAGCTTTATCTTTCTTTCATGAAGATCTATTTCACGTTTTTCTTTATCATCAATAGCTTTTTCTGCAAGATCAACTGACCTATCCTGCATTCTCTTTTCAATGTCTAGACCTAGCATTGCTGCTTCGGCAAAATTACCTACACGTCCAGCAACATCTTGCTTTAGTCTAAGTTGTGCTATTTCTAATTCAAAATCTTTAGACTTCTGCTGTTCTTTTAAGGCATCTCTTCTTGCATCCGCTTCTTCTTTTACAAGATCTATCTTTTCTCTTTCAGCCTCAATTGCATCATCAATAGCCTCTTTTCTTCTTTCAGCAGCAGTTAGTTCATTCTTCATTCTCTGCCTTAGCTTTGATATTGCGTTTTGTTCACCAGTAATTAATCTATTATAATATTCCTGTATGCCACTTTGATTATAAGCAGTTGCAGCAACTAACTGCATAGCGTTTTGAGCAGCTAAAGATATCTGACCAGCTACACCACCAAGTGTTGTGCTTAGCCCCAAGGATTGAGCAGCAGTAAGTTGTAGTGCCGCTCCAAGAGATTCTGCATTCTTTAATGCTTCGTATAGTTCTGGATTTGTATCCTTTATTCCTTGCAACAACTGTTGTCCAGCCATAGTTGCATTCATCTGTTCAAATGTTAGATTTCTCATTCCCTCTGGAAGGAAATTAACAATATCTTTAAGATCATCAAACTGTTTAACTTGACTTAGTGCGGATGCTGATAGTAAATCTAATTGTTCAGCAAACCTTTCTGCAACCTTTTGCTTGATTGTTCCACCTTCAAGACCTTTAGATATTTCATTAAATGTTTTTTGTGCAGCCTTAACTAATTGTTCTCTAGATTGTTCTGCATTTGTTATTCCTGCAATATCCAATAATACTGGTATTGACATGGTGCTTTTACCAGCTTGCTCAAATATAGAAGCAATAACAGCAGATGCTGTCTTCTCATTTACTCCCTGTATAACCAAAGTAGATTTTAGATTTCTTGCAAAATCCATTGCCTCTTTTTTGGTTGAAATATCTTTTAGTCTATTTATTTGATTCTTATACAGATCTTTAACCTGTTCTTCTACCTTATCTATCTCTTCTGGAGAAGGTAGGCCTGGTATTCCTTGACTTTCTTTTGAATCAATTAATTTTTGTCTTAAAGCTTCTACTGTTTTTACATAATTTGCAAACTTATCTTTTGCTGTAAGAGCCGATCCGCCAAATGCTGCAAGGGCTTCGTCTGTAACAGATATGTCTGCCCTAGCTTTTGCAAGAGTTTCTCTATGTATGTCAATTAACTTCTTTATTCCAAATCCTACGGCAGCTATTGCAGCTATTGCAATTGCTCCTGGACCAGTTCCTAAAAATGCCAATGCTCTTCCAAGCATTCCTACTATACCAACATTTTTACCTAAAGTTTTTCCAACTGCTCTAAATCCAGAGCCAAGTCCTTGAATTGCAGGAACTGCAAATCCAGCATACATTAAGAAATTAGACATATTCATTGCTAGTTGATTTGTTGAGCCATTCATGCCAAGAATCATTGAGGAAACCATTCCTAGAGTTCCTACTGATCCAGCTACAACTCCAGAGAATCTTGCCGCATGTGCAGCAGACTGTCTTATATTTTTAGCAGTTTTACGTGTAGACTTTTCTGTAGTATCAAGTTTTTTGTTTTGTTCATCTAGACTGTCTAAATCTAACATTGATTGTCCAGTTGCAACAGGGGCAACTACGGGAGTTTTTGGAGTTGCCTTTGGCGCAGCTTCACCAGTTCTAAATGCTTCTATTGCAGCTTTTGCTTCTGCACTAGACTGACTAACTAATTTTCCATTAGCTCCACGTACCTGAAGCTGTCCAGTCTTTGTTTTTGTTACCTTTAAATCTCCTGGCTTTCCAGTAGTTGCTGGCTTAGTTGAAACAACTTCTTCTCCACCCAACATTCTTTCTAATGCTGCTGGATCTGTTGGTCTTCCTTCTGTTCCAAGGTACTCTTTCTTTGCCTCTCTAAATGGAGCATTAGCGGCTTCCATTTGGCTTGATGTCATTCCAGAAGCAACCTGTTCTCTAAGAATTTCTGTTTGAACTGCTATTTGCTCTAGACCTTCATCGGTTAATAAATTTATTTGGTTTTCTGCATCTCCAAGCTTTTGATTTAGCCAAGATGGCATTAGGACTCCGCCAGTTGCTGGATTTTTACCAGCAGTTTTCTTTTCTCCTGGGAACAAGTGTCCACTCTGTGATGTAAATATATTAAATCTTTCAGCACCAGTTCCTGGCCTGTACATTCCAGAGATATTTCCTTCTGGATCCATCATTCCTAATGCCCCAGCCGCCGCTGCAGCAGGTCCCATTATTACTGAAGATGCTCTGTTCTTTCCAATTCCTTTTTCTTGCAAGAACTGTTGTTGTTCTAAGGCTACTCTTTCAAGGTAAGCTCTTTTTTCTGCTGGACTCATTGAAGCAGTTGTTTCTCTTACCCTTTGAACAGCTTTTTGTGCAGTATCATCTAGCCCTGAAATATTTTCTCTAAATCCAGTCATTGCAGTTGCTGCGCCCCTAGCTGAACCAGAAACTCCAGGTGCTCCTGGAGCAATCATTGGTCCTCCAGTTGGTACTGGAACTATTGGTGGAATTCCTCCACCCCCACCACCGCCACCAGTTCCAGGTGGACGTGGGCCAGGTGCTCCGCCCATGCCTGCACGAGCAATATCATAGTAAGCCATTTCTAATTTTTCTAATTCTACACGCAACAATTTGGTTGCAGTAATTTGATCATACTGACTTCTAGTATATGCATCAGCAACTTGATCTGCAGCAACAGTTGCAGTTGTGATTAATTCAAATGCACCCGCTCCAGAACGAAGTTGTCTAAAGCCAGCTACTCCCTTGATAATATATCCAAGGAAGTTTCCAAATAAACCTGTAAGCATAATTAGAGGACCAGCTAATGCAGTAAGTCCTGCTAGTCCAGCAAGGAACATTTTAATTGGCTTCGGCATTCCCTCAAATATATTTAATAGCTTACTTCCAACTTTAAATATGTTTGCAAATACGTCTAAGAAAGGTTCACCAAATTCTGCCAATGAAGCTTTAAATGTTTCTAAAGCTCTCTTATATCTACCAGAAGCAGATTCTGTAAGGGCTGTTAATTCTCGATCAGCAGTAGCAGCTAAATCTTCTGTAGAAGCTTTTACTATATCTAAAACCTGTAAAGACTGAGAACCTTCTCTACCTATGTTGTTTAACAAAGCTCCAAGACGAGCAAACTGGTACTTTCCAAATAGCTGCTCAATTGCCTGTTGTTTTTGCAGTGGGTCAAGTTTATCTAAAGCTGCCTGTAAATCAAATATTAGGCCAACAAGATCTCCAGCATTTGAATTTACTATTTCATTAATATTAATTCCAAAGCTTTGCATTTTTTCTACAGCTTGCTTTGTTGGGTTAATTAAAGATGCAAGACCTGACTTAAGTGCGTTTGCACCTTCTGCCGCATTAATACCACCTTCACGCATAGCAGTTAAAAATAGCGCTAGCGTTCCAACATCTCCACCCAAACCTTTGATAACTGGACCAGCTTTTGGAATTGCTTCAACTAAATCTTGTAGTGTTGTTGATGTTTGGTTTTCAACTGCGTTAAGCAAGTTAATGGACTCTGCTAGCTCTTGAGTATTTAATTTAAATGCTGATTGAAGTGCTAGGGTTGCCTTCATAGCTTCTTGACGATCAACTTCACCAAGTGTTGCAAGTCTTGTTGTTTCTGCTGTAGCACCTAAAAGATCTGCACCTTCAGCTCCAGTTGCAGCAATATCTGCTGCTAAAGCAAGGGTCTCTTCAAAAGATGCTCCATATGTTTGTGCTAAAGTTTTTGATAGCTCTGTAACATCTTCTCTAACTTGAGCCAACTCTGCTGAAGATGTCTCACCTATTCCGCCATAAACCTTTGCCAATCTTGTTAATTCTTGATCTGCTTTTCTAAAAGCTTCCGCTGCCGACTTTCCAAATAACATAATTGGAAGTGTAAGACCTACGGTTAACTGTCTACCTGCCCACTGAGTATTCTTACCCCAGTTAATTAAAGATGTTGCACCATCTCTCAACACCTTGTTGAATATCATAACTTCTTGTCTGCCAATTGCAGTAGCATTAGCAAGTGCGTCTATACCTGTTGGTGTGATAACCATCGCCTTGGATGCGCCTTGAATATCACGTCCAAGAGATTTAACTACAGAATTTTGTATTCTAACTTGCTCTTGAGCAAGCATGCGAATTTGGCCTGTAGTAGATCTTCTAAAATCTACATAGGCCTTATAGTATTCTTTTAGTTTTAGGTTTTGCCCAGCAAGAGCTTTTCCAAATTTTTCAGTAGAAGAAGTTACATTTACTACTTGAGAATTGTATAATCCGCTTTGTGCAATTAAATCTCTAAATGAATATAGAGCAGCATCAAACTTTGCTTTGTCTAATCCTAAATTTGGATCTAGCAGCTTTTCATTTCTAAACTTAGAAAGAACGGCCATTGCACGATTAACCTGAGCAATAAATGGACCAAAATCTCCATCTGCTCTAAAGTTTAGGTTAACTATGTCAGCCAATTATTCTTCCCTATAACCTAGACCTTGTCCAATACCAAAGCCGTTGTTCTCTGCAGCTTGCCCTTGGATTTTTGTAACGTCGCCGTCCAAACCAAGTGCTCTCCTTTTAACATCTTCAAAAGAAGGAGTGTCTTTGTTTTCTTCATCAAGACGAATGCCTTGAAGTGCTGCAAAGAACTCTCTGTCTTTTTGTTTGTCTTTCCTAAAAGCATCTAGAATAGACAAAAGCTCTGGCATAGAGATTGTTTCTTCAAGTTCTTGAAAATTTTTCCAGATACCTAAAGAAAATACCTCTGATTCGATGGCGGCTAGATCGAACTCTGACCAGTTGCTAGAGCCGCCGCTATCAGGTTTGGGTCGTCTAGGTCAACTCCACCGCAGATCTTAATGATATGCTTAATAGTTGGCATGTCTAACACATCGCCTAATTTTTCTCTGTCATTGGCCAATTCTGGTGCTGACTGTGATATTCCAAATGATGCGGCTTCGATTAATGTCTCAACGACTTGTTCTTCTGACTGTGAGCCGTCCATCTTCAACATTACATCCATAAATTTTCTTAACTTATTTATTGGTAATGGTCTTAGTGTTATTTTTGTTCCGTCTTGTAATTCGATTTCTGATACTTCGTATACTTTAGTTGCCAAAATATGGCCTCCTTAATCTCATTCATAATTATACTAAAAAAGCGATATAAAGGCAACAAACGGCCCCCTTGCGGGGACCGTTGTTGTGAGATTAAGAAAAACTCTTAATTATGCTTCAATTTGTCTGTCGACAATAATTCCGTATTCAGCTCCTGAATATGCAGGATCTGGAAGTAGTCGGAATGCGACTGGGAACATTGTAGCTTCGTTACGACGGTATGAGTGAGATACTGCTTCTACGTTAATAACACGACGTGCGTGATATACACGTTCTCTCTTCTTACCTGACTTACGTGGAGCGTTTCCGATAAATACCATTGCTCTTTCTGAAGGCTCAGAACCCAAAGCTCCTGCTTCAAGTCCTAGAGTTTCTCCCTGAGCACCCTTAGTATAATCTGCTACAGGATTTAATCCTGCTCCGTGTGCTGTTGCGTCCTTTGTTGATGTTGGCTGTCCAAATGCTACCAAAAGATTCTCTAGTGTTGCTTCTGCAAGCATTGTGTTTACAGAAACGGTCATAGCTTGCTTAAATAGCTTAGCTGTATCTAGCAACTGGTCTACTTGAATATCGCCGTAATCTGGAGTATAAGCAACCTCGACTCCTTCAGACGTAAAACCTACGTTTCTCCAATTTGTTGTATCCGCATCTAATGGACCTCTTGCTGACTGATTTGCTGTGAAATCTGGCAGAGCATAGTCTGGCCATGTTGCTGCTGCTGCTACTGAATCTTTGGCTGACATCCATACTTCGGCTGCACCAACGATAATATTATTTACATTTGCCACTTTTATTACACCTCCGTCTTAGCGGTTAAAATAATTTTTTAATCTTTAGCTGGCTAGGCTAACAATTCCTCGTACCATTATCATACTAGTAAAATGCTTATGAAGCAAAGCCTAGGCAAACCTTCCCGTGGAGGCATTTACTTGCCTGCCATACTTATACCTTATGACTGCCTGAGCAGCAAACCAGCCAGATTTTTCTCTCTGTGGCTCTGGGGACAGCATGTCTGCAAGGCTGATTGTGTAAAAGATAAATGGGGAGTTTGAGGCTAGAGTGGCATTTATGTCTCTTGCCGAATCATCCATTCTTCTAAATAGGTCTAATATAAGATTCTGTATCTTAAGAATTTCTACTGGAGACTTTGAGTATGTAGTAAACATTATAGAATCCCTACAGATCAACCAGTTTTCTTCATATCCATCTGCAACCCAGTCATATACTATATGTGTTTTTCCATCTAGAGCCTCATAATTTAACATATCCTGTTGAGATGGAACTATTGGAATAACTCCGCTTGCTGGGCCATTTAAAATATCCAAAGCATAATCATCTGCGTCAAGGATGTTTTCGTCCTGCAGTTTTTGCCATAAATAATCTACTATTATCTTAGATGCGCTTAGTGAATAGTCTGCCATTATATTCTAGCTCCCTCTGATTCCGCTTTACTTTTTGCCATCCTTCTTACTGAAGATGGATTAATTGATGTAAACATAATTTTTGAAGATATTGTTGTAGGAACTTTTGTAACAGATTTAGAAGCACGAGACATTGCTTTTTGTACTCCAGACCTATCTATACTTTCCATAAGCATGGGCCCCTTAAAAAATCTTTCATGTGTTCTTGCAAATCCTTGAAATGCATTTCTTCCACCAGGCATTTTTACATTTACAGATCTACCTTCTGGCAAAACTATAAGCTTGTTATCAGAATTTCTAAATGCCAATCTGCCTCTTGCAGTTCTTGGCTTTATTGTTACTGGAATTCTAAATTCCATAATTCTTGCTTTTTCATGAAATACATATTTTTTTAAAGAAGAATTATCATTTGGAACAGCAACCCTAGATTGTTTAAATGAGTAAGATATTGACATGTTATACCCTTCTCCATATTTAGCATTTAGCTTCCACAATCTTGATGCTGGATCTCCTGGTCTTTTCCATTCATAAACATGATGCAATCTAGAAGTATATGACCTTGCCTGCATGTCAACATAATTTCCAAAATCTTTATTTATCTGTCCAAATATTCTTTGTCTTACTCCAGACTGAGTTCTTTCAGAATTAATTAAATAGTCTATCGCAGCGGCTTGATAATATATACTTGCTGCAGCACGTGATATAGAGCCCATATCATCTATTAAAGTTCCTTTACTTCTTCCAGCAGACATTAACTTTTCTGCAGACTTAATATTACGAATTATATTCATCGAAGTTTTGAACCTCTGATCTTTTTACAGAAATGTTATAGGACAAAATAGCCCCAAACGGGTCTAGTACTGGTATGGCTCCTACCACATCAAATGTAGTTGGAGAGTCATAGTTGTTTCCAATTAAATCAAACCATATGACTTCGTCTTCTTGATTTCTAATATTAGTAATCTTTTGAGACTTAGTTATTTTTTCATCTGTTTCTATAGTTAAATAATCAACATTCTGATATCTCTCGCCAACCTTTTCGCCGCTTCCTTGGCCTTTTGCGCTATCAGAAATATATCCTCTGGCTAAACAGTTAACTGTTTTTATATAAAGCCACTTTTTAATTATTGCATTTGTAGCTTCATCCTGAGTATATACCTGCTCATATACATCCATTTTCATATACATGGCAGACTTAATTAAAGACTTCATTAAATAACCACCATACGATTAGCAATATATGGCTCTAGAATTCTGTCTACCATTGAATTTCCAGTTCCAGTAAAAGCTTGAGGTGATATCTCTACGTTCCAGTCTCCTGTCTGCATTCTCTTTACATACTTTTCTTTCCAGGTTGAATCCTGGTAGAAGAAGTCATTTGCTAATCTAATTGCTGAATCATATACTTCAGAAGGAACAAGTTTCCAGCCAAACATCCCCTCTACGGTATATCTAAAACCTTTTGTAAAGAAGGCTGGCTCTGGCATATCTTCTTGATATGGGTAGCTTTCAAAAACATCTAAGCCTGGATCTTTTAGTAATCTTACCGCATAGTTAGTTCTACTAATATCAAACAGATACTGGTTGCTTGAAACAGATGCGTCATAAATTAAAACATCATTTTCCCAAATTTTGTTTATAAACTCTATTCTTTCTGGCATTAACAGTACGTCTGTTCCATCTCCAATAACATCAACTTTCTTAGACACATAGTCAAACTTTTGTCCTGTGTAAGCATTGATCTTATATCTGGCATATCTTTCTGCCGCCATCAATTCATCATAAGATCTGTAATTCTTATCAGAGACATCGGTTCCAAATCCAGAGGCCTCTACAATTTCAGCCACAGTGGCATATGGTCTTGTAACAACATAGTTTTTATAGTCTACAAAACTTGTACCGTTTATGGTATATTCGATCTTTATCTTAAAATATTGATATTGGGTAGTTGCTGAAATTGGTACAAAAACAAACCAGCTGCCCTCGTCTACATCAACATTGTTTGGAGTAAGGGTAGTGCCAGTTGTTTGATCTTCGTAGAATATTGTTACAACTGGTGCTGATACTGGATCAACCGCAACCCCATTGTAATAGGTCTTAAAGTTAATTGGACCATTTGTACCACTATATATCTCTGGCATAATCTATCTCCTATGAGTAAAACTCTTTTACCTCTACTGGCGTTGCCAGTCTAAAACCTTCTTCATGCTTAAATATTTCTACCGCTACTGACATTGGCATTGAAACAAATGGGTCTGCCTGAGTAAATTCAAATCCATGCGTTTCGTAGCTTTTGTTCTGCCGCTCCATCTTTACCAAGGCGATCTCTCCATCGTAGTTATCCATCATAACCTGAGTACTTTTTAAAGGCTTAAGCTCTTCTTTTTCCACCTTAGCCAGGTTATCCAGCAATTCGTCTGTTACGCCTTCCTCAGCTAATATTGCTAATATCTCTTGCTTGTTCTTTGCGCCCTCTAAATCTACGCCATATTCTTCTGCTACATTTTTTAATTCAGATACTTTTAATGATTGTAATGACATTATATCTCCGTTCGTTTAGTTCAATTATAGCATTTTAGCCACTAAAAGAGGAAGGGGGTCCTTTTGAGACCCCCCTCCAAAAATGTCCGTAATTAAATTATGGACGTGCTGCTGGAAGATTTGTATAGCTTCCGCCAGTAACTGCTGCTGTGCTACGTGCATCGTAACCTGCTGCAACCTTGACGTTCTTAACGACAACGAATGCATCTGGGTTTTCGATTGCTGTACCAACACGAAGGAACAGAGTATATTCTGTTGTATCCTTCTTTGGCTTGAATTCACGGTGAACGACGATATCACGCTTGATACCGACGATTACGTTATCAGGGAATGTTAGGTGTAGATCACCATGCTGTCCTGAAGCACCTGAATAGGAACCAGTTTGATTCTCATCAAGTAGAGGAACCTCTACGACTGGAATTCCGAATGCAAATGGAATAACTCCTCCTGGAGCTCCATTGTTTGCTACGACATCACCACGAACGATGCCAGAAGCGATATCTTCTGGAGTTCCTGGGATTGAAGTCAAGCTGTACAAGTAATCCTGTACAAGATTGCTTCCAGAAAGGAAGCGTAGTTGGTTGCGACGTTGCTTGTAGCGACGTGGCATTTTCTTAAGTGCGTCATTGAATACGCCCTTGGAAACTGTTGAACCTGCTGCATCAACAACATGTCCATGAGTGGTTGCTAGCTTGCGAACACCATCAAATGCCTTAAGAAGGGTATCTGAGGATGCGGAATCTCCATTAAGGATTAGATCCTCAACGTCATTTCCTACTTGATTAGCCATCATTCTTGCGATGTGGTCCTCAAGGTCTGCGCCCTCGATGCCGTCCTCTAGAGACTCTGAAGAGAGTTCCCAATCTAGACGTAGTTTCTTAGTTGCGAGCGAAATCTTTGCGAAGACAACTGCCTGATTGCTGAATGTTGCATCAGCTTCAGTAGCTACCTTTAGAATTCTTTCGCCAACGCCGATCTTATCGATCTCTTGGATGTCAGAACGCATGCGAATGGTTCTGGCAACCTTTGTTACAACGGTAGCATCGAACATGTAGTCGATGAAGCGATTAGCTTGTTCTGGCTTTAAAAGGCCACCACGAGCTGCATCATCAGCTGAAGTTCCGAGCTTACCTGCACCAGTTTGGCTGGTTACAATAGCTTTTTCTAATAGCTCATTGCTCATTTTTCTTGTTTCACCTCTCTCTTTTAGTTAGGTCTGTTAGAGTACATTGCGTACACCGAGGAATGTGCCGCCCCACTTGCTCTGATTAATGGGTTGTTCGTCCTTAGACCCGCCAAGGTCTACTGACTTCTTGATTGCAGTATCTGCTTCAACTGCATCAATTCTTTTTTCTGTTAGAGATGCATTCTCCTTAAGAGAATTAATCACTTCAGAAATCTCGTTTACTTTGTTGTTAAGTTCTGCAACCTTATCCTCTGTTGCCTTAACAAGTGCGTCTACGCCTGTGCGTAGATTATCAAGTCCTGCTGAGTTTGCCTCTACAGTCTTTGCGAATGAATCGGTAAAGAATGCTTTTAGCTCGTCAATCTTTGAAACAATATCAAGGTCTTCAACGGCGACTTCCTGAACATCTGCTGCTTTTTCAACAACAGCTTCTTCTGCGTTCGCCTCTGGAGCCTCTGCAGTTGCTTCAGCAACAGCTTCTGCTGTCTCTGTAACTTCTGCTACTGCCTCTGCTGGAGCTGCATCTTCAATTACTTCTTTAACTTCTGCATCTTCCATTTGAGTGCCTCCTTCGTTGGCTGTGTTAACAACGTCGCCGCTAGATTCACGACGTTCATCTGAAAGTTCTTCACCATCAGAATTCTTTTTTAAATATGAATCAACAATACTTCTAATTGATTCAGACTTATTAACTTCATTACTTTCTACCCACCCAATATTTTCCATCTTGCATCCGCAGTTATCGCAAGTGCAAGAATCTTCTTCTGATGTAACTGCAATAGAATCTGTTTTGCACCAGAAAATATTTTCTGGGGTTACATCAACCGCAATTCCCTTAACGACAGTCTTACCATTCATTTTTTCAATAGAAAAAACATTTGCCAATTGGTTGGCAGGATTGTCTACAAGGGAAAGTTCTACTAAATCATAGTCCTTAATTACACGGACTGTTTCTTCATCTCCGTCTTCAGATTTTCTAACTTCAATCTCTGAGTCTTTTATTGATCCGCCAATAGAAAAACCAGAAAGAGTGCCATCCAAAACTTTTTCCCAAGTATCTGGTGCACCCTTTGAAATATATGATGTTACATAAACTCCCTGATGAACTTTCTTTTCATCTGGGTTATAAAATGATTTTGGTTCAAATGATACAACTTTACCAACTGCAATTGGTTGATGCATCTCTCTTAAATTTCCTCTAAAGCGCTTAAACGCATTTACGCTTGCTGCGGCAGAAACAACGTCTCCGTGTGAGTCAAGATTGTCTAGCGTTGCAAATCCCGATACGGTTCTTTTTTTAGTATCGACCTTTGAGAACGGCACATTAAGTTTAATGTTGTTACCGCTCATGGTCCAATTGGCTTTAGAAATTTCCATGGTGTATAAATAATATCTCTTAGTAGATTAAAAAGCAAATATTAGTCTATTGAACTTGGCGTCCAGCGCCTTGTTCATTTCGACCTTCTCCAGATAAATCTGGCTGGTTTCCTTGCCTTTCCCTGTCTCTAGACCTGTTTCCAGAAGCCTGAGTATTTTGCTCAGCAGCTGCCTTAGCGTTCAAAACAACTACATCGTCTCCACCAGGAATGCCCTGTAAGCCCATTCTAGCACGAATTTCGTTTGGAACTAATACCTGCATTCTTAAGTATCTTTCGTCTATCTTAGACTGGGTATCTTCATCCGTTAAAGTCAATTCGTTGAATTTAATCATAAAAATGTCTGTCTTTTCAGCAATAATTTTTCCAAGCTTCTTTTCTATGTTTCTTTGAGCTGGACGACATACTTGCTCTTTAAATGTCTTATCAGCATCTCTAGCATTTGCTAAAGATACTCCTGTGGGAGTTCCAACCTTGTTAATAGGAACTCTATGGGATATCAGGATTTCATCTCTATTTGATACTCTATAGGTATTAAATGATCCGTCCTGAATTCCATTTTCTACCGCCTCCATCTTAAATTCAACCTTAGAATCTTGGCTGTCTGCTGGTAGAGGTATATACAAGGATCTATGATTCTTGCCCTTTAAGCCTGTTTGGAAGAACTCTAAAAGCTTTCTTTCTGCATCGTTAGAAAGCTTTGCTCCCTTAACAGTAATGATATATCTTGGTACCGCTTTATTTTCAAAATAATCTAGGTTAAATCTAGCGGCAAACTCGTTACCAGCCATTGCATTTTTAGAAGCAATAATATCTGGAACTCCATAATAATTATTTGTTGGAGTATAGTTTTTAAAATGAATTATTTCATTTGGTCTAGCATCTGCTGTAACTGGATTTATTGTTTGTGTATCTCCATAGTTTCTAAAAAATACGGATTGATTTCCTATGATCTGAACAAATCCATCACGCAATCTACGTACACGAACAGAGGCAGCTGGGACGTGTCCAATATAGCCTATTTCACCAGTGTTTTTGCGACCAATTTCAAGGTACCCGTTTCCAGTAACCTCATAGTCTTTCCAAACACGAGAAAGAGTTTCTACAAATGTTTCTTCTTCGTTACACGCCTCTAACCAAGAATTTATTTGAATCTTAATTCTTTCTAGCTTTCTACGTGCTCTTTCCAACTGCTTTTCATCATCAATGTCAGCTAGTCTTTCTTTTGTTGCTTCACTTTCTACAAAGTCATATCCTAGTCCAACTATGTTGGCCACCTTTGCATTTACTGCTGCATAGTGTGGTGAAGATATTTCATAAATTTTTGCCAAGTAGTCTTGGTTATATGGTGGCTGAACAACATCAAGTATGCTATAGCCAGTAATCATAAATGGCTCTACAATTTGAGTTGTAGCAGCCCCTTGACCCTGTAAAACTTTTGTAAAATCTGTTCTAGCTAACTTTTTTCTAAAATTTGTACTTAGTCCAGAAAGCTTTTTAACATCCTCTGGCTTTGACATGAAGGGATCTGTATACGTTTTCTCTTCAATTCCTAAAAATATATCGCTGGACGCCTTTATGTTAATAACGTCTGACTCATCATCTTCTAAATACTCAGCGGCCATTTTTCATTCTCCTATATGCATCTATTGCTTCCCCAATATCCCATGGGTCTGGAGTTAATCCAGCATTCAATCTTTGTCTTTGCTCTTCATATTCTTCGTCAGTAACTTTTCTTCTTCCAGCCAAAAACTTTGGCTTTCCCTCTGTTACCCCGTAGCTTTTTGCTGCGCTCTTAAGAGCCTGTACTTTTAAAACGTCACCTTTTACAGATGGGATAAGCATGTAGTGCCCATCATCATCGCCCACCCAACGTCCGTCTGGCATTTCCCAAACATATACGCCATAGATAGTCTCTTCAATCTCTCTAATCTTATTTTTTGCCATAATGATATTCTACCATTTTCTCTTGTATTAGGCGCAAATTACGCCTTGATGTGGACAGATTATTGTGTTGATAATATGATCTTGTCTATATTAAACCCAGAAAAACTATCTGAGCCTATATCTATGGACTCAGAAACTCCTAAATTAGATACCCTAGTAACCATGTAGTTATAGTGCTCTAAAGCCTTAGATGAAGAATCCTGAGAATATATACCAATATAATTAAATCTACTATCTGGACCTAATAGGGGAGTTATAGAAGATGTTTGATTAAAAAATAAAGTATTTTCTACTAATACTGAAAATGTTACTAAGACATGGTGCCACACGCCAGCCGTAAAAACATTAGATATTGATGTTTCTGAAGACATATCTTCGCCATTTACGTATATAGAAGATATATTACTTTTTGTTATAGTACCGCTAGCATTCCAGGAATATGCAGACCCAGAACAATCTACTAAGCAAGATTCCCCAAGGGAGCTTGGGTTATAGAAGAATTCTACTGATCTTACGTCTAGTCCTTCTACCTTAAATCCACCGCCTATTGTCTTAAGGCCAGAATACCCATTATGGGAGTTTGGCAAAGACCTGTCTCCTACGACGTAATTGTAATCCGTATCTATAGTATATAAACTATTTTTTGAATCTATGCTTTTATTATCATAGACTAAAAAGGAAAGGCCAGAAAATATTGGTTTATCAGAAGAAGCGTCTTGGGTAGACATATTTACCTTATAATAAAAGTCTCCGCCAGAAAATCCAGGTATGTTGTGGTTATTTATTAATGGTGTATATACTGATCCGCCGTCAGTGTTATATTCTACTTCTATACCGCCTGAATCTCCCTGCCAAGATATTACGTTATGATCTTCTTCCGATAATGGTGGAAAATAAAAACTATCTTTGAAATATCCAGAATAGGGACCAGAAGCAACAGAAGATAAAACGACTGTTCCATATCCAGTTAGTTCTACGTTATTCATTTCAGAGGCCGCAAAATTTTTATTAGTTTTATAAGAAAAACCAGCTTGTAGTGGCTTGCTAGTATAACTTGGCTCAAAAAATATTCCGTCATCGCTAGAGATTATTTGTCCTGGATTTTGTACAGACATGTCTTCAAACATCATTGCGTTGATTTCTCTTATATTTAAGTCATAATTAAAAACTTGTATTTTGTCTAGAATGATATGGCTTTCAGACACAGAAGAAACAAGGTCTACGTTTGAAGTAGACTTAAACTTAAAATCAGACTTTACCTGAGAAGAAGCAACGGTACTACCATCTAACATTAAAGATATGACGCCTGGGGAATACTTGGCAACAACATAGTATGACTTGTTTAACTTATCTAGCCTATATGCTACATCTATAGCTGTATTAGAACTATCTGTAACCCTAAATATCATCCTTCCGTTTCTAAAAATGATGCCGAACCCGTTTGATGAATCGTATAATACGTTTTGGTCAGATGAGGAAAATTGAGATCCTGATTTAAAATAAAACCCAATAGAAAATGCTTCAGACTCATGGCTTCTTACGGCAATTGGAATTTCAGAAATAGTTAAAGAATTATTAGACTTTATTAATATTGAACTAGATGAATATGGACATACTGGGATGGTTTTTTTAAATACTCCAGTTTTTGATATTAATGAAGAATTGCCAGAAATGTCTAAAAACGAATTCGACATCTGGTCAAATTTAATATCTACAATCTTCATTATCCCTCTTCAGTTTGTCTATATTTAAAATATCCGCAAAGAGCTATGAGGCCTTCTTCTGGTATATCTGACATAGAGTATGTATTTATGTAATTAGATGGATAAATTAAAACGTCTCCTTCACTTGGAGCATATTGAGTGTTATGATTTACAAAGTTTACTAGACCGCCGTCTGTTAAAAAGAGTTTACAAGATACTATCGACTGCCTGTCTTTAGTATCGTCACACACAAGAACATTGTTATTCTGAGGAGTATATTTTTCTATGGACCAACCTCTGCATTCTAGCGATTGCGTAATTGGAACGTTATATGCAATAAGATTTATAAGAATTTGATTTGCATAATCTTCTATAGAATTTGAGGAAAGAAGGTAAGACCTTAACTCTTCAATATTAACAGATTCTATTGGTACTACATGTATATCTTGATTTATTAACATATTGCTCCTAAAATTGGAATCCATTTTTGTGGATATTGCCCCTGTAGTAATGATAAAGGAGCTATATTAAATGATATCATATTAAATGATTCTGAGCTATAGGTTATTTTATGGCCAGACTCAAATAGCACTATGTCGCCGACTTTTAAACCAACCACTTCTTTACCTACAGATATTTCTTGATTTTCGCCATCTAGAATAACCATGCCAGAAAAACAAGGTATTCTTATGCCACCAAAATCGTACCAGGCATCTTTTCTTACTCCCAAAACATGCTCAGAAGATATGTAATATCTATTTTTTTCAATATTAATATCATATGTCTTGCATGCATCCGTGAGCATTTTTTTTATTTCTAGCAAAATGTCGTACATTACAGTATTATATATACCAAAAACATTTTTAGAAAGCTCTCCAGCTACAGACTGATCTCTAACCCAATCTGCAGAAATTCCAGATTTAAAATGTAACATTGCATCACGATATTTTTCATAATCATATATTAATTCTAATACACTAGATGCATTTTCTACATTTGATTTGAATACTATTGCATCATTGTCTTTTCTATAAAGAATATCGTTTTCCTTATATATGTTCTTCATAAAGGTCTAGTTCTCTTTCTTAATAGCTTTTTAACATCATCTGAAAGCGTAAACCATTTGTGATCTGGTTCAACATAATGTAACAACAATATCCCCACTTTATTATTATCAGGATTTGGAAATTCTGGCCTCCAATGATCTTGATCGTTAGCAAAAAACATTACTGCTTCGTTTTCCCCAAAAACATACTCTTGGTTTTCTATAATTAACGGCCAATCAGTTTTTTGGTATAAACATAAATCTATTGTGTATGTGCATGGACCAGCATCTTTATGTTTATCTAAATATGCCTGAGACCCAGAATACTCTGAAAATATTCCATATGTTGGAACCATGGTTTCGCTACCAAACCATTCTTTTGCTATTGGCATCGCCGAATACAAAACTTCTTTTAAGAACTCGTCGTCAAATGAGTCGACACGCTTACTTCCATAAAAATGGTATTCAGGACTATTTAATATCTTGTGATTTATAAAATATTCTTTAATTAAATTAAAATATTCTATATCAAAAAAATTTGATATTTTTCCAGATTTTATCGTAACCATGTTGCTACCGAATATTTCACTCCAGAAGTTATTGGCTTTACTTCATGCATATAAGTGTAATAAGACGGAAATACTAGCAACTCGTTTGCTTTTGGTACAAGGGATACGTTGTGATTTGGAAACTCTACCTGTCCGCCTTCATAGTCATCATTAAAATAATAAACTAACGATATTCTTCTCATTAAAGCAGCTCCGCCATCTGCGTGAGCCTTAAAATAGTTCCCTTCTTCATACTTTAAAAAATTATAAGATTCTACCCAATAATATGATGTATTAAACTGTTTACAATAATCTTGAATTGCTGGAACCAGTCCAATTTGTAGTTTCATGGCCATAAGCCTTGCTTGATTAGATACGGTACTATCAAATACGGCAGTGTATGAATTTCTATATTCCGCATTAGTTTGACTATCATATGTATCATGCTCTTTATCGTGCTGTGATACTCTGGATGGAGTCCATATAATTCCTTCTCCAGACTTAAATGCTTCTAGCAACTTACTATTTTCTGAAAAAACATCAGAATATTTAACTATTCCCAAGCCTAAAACTTCTTTTTTAATTTCCATTTGTTATACCGCCTATTCTTTGATTATACCATATAAACGGAAATGCTGGTTCTCTAGGTGGCTCTATTTCACTACCACTATGCTTAAACATTCTTCCATTATTATTAAACCATCTTTTTTGACCGCCCAAGGACATCATTTTTAGATATGCTCTTTCAATTGCCATGGCACGATTTGTTGTGCCATCAAGTATTCTTTTATTATAGGAATAAATAATAGATCTCATTAAAGTTCCAACAAATTTCCAATATCCTCTTTTTCTATAAATAGGATTGGTATACATTCTGTCTGCAAGAATTCCAGTATTCTTATCTGTTCCAGCAATATTTCCATTTTTAGTAAAAGTTAAATACATATCAGGATAATCATTTAAAATATATTTAGAAAATATTATTGTTCCAGTAGTGTATCTATTATTTTTATATAATGCTATTACCCCTCCAAGTGTGGGGTGGTCTTCAAAAAATGTTACTTGAACCCAAGACTCGCCTAACTCAGTAGGATATTGAGAATATGAAGGTGTTGCTATTCCGTCGGTTTCAACATGAGTAACTACTGTATCCATATTATACCGACCTAGAATCGTGAGTTAACATTTTTTCAGTAAAGAACATGTCGTATGGTTCACAGTCAATAGATACAACTTCATGATCAACTTCTACCTTTTCAAGCATATCAATATTTACCCATGACTGATTTTCATAAGACCATACCTGATCAGTATTTAATACTTCCAATGCCTTAATAAACTTTTCTGTATTATCTCTCTTTACCAAAATATAGTGAGTATCTGAGAATAGATCACCATTTATAACTACTGCAAACTTAGATATAGACCTTCTTAAATCTACAATTTCAGTTTCTACAATATCTACTTGAGAGTTTTCTCCGCTCCAATTAATAGCATCCTGTTCAGTATACAAAATTCCGTCGTAAGGGAATCCATCAATATTTGCAGACAATAGCTTGTCTCCAACATTTAAATCGGTAGCAGAAACTAATCCATTTGGTGTTCTTACCAATGTTGTAATACCAATAGACTTTACAAAAATAGGTGGCAAGTCAATAGGAGGTATCGGAGCTGAAGGATCTGGACCAGTAGCTGGTGGATCGCTAGGTGGTACAGAAGGTGGCGCCACTGGTGGTGCTGAAGGTGGTACTGGAGGTCCAGAAGGTGGTACTGGAGGTCCAGAAGGTGGTACTGGAGGTCCAGAAGGTGGTGCTGAAGGAGGTGCTACTGGAGGAGCTACTGGTGGAGCTATATAATTATAATAGTTATATGTAACCACTGTTCCAGAAACAACTGTAGTTCCAGAAGCTGGAGACTGAGAAGAAACAGTTCCATTTAAAGATTGAGTTGATGTGTTTACGGCTGTTCCAAGAGCTCCGTTAAGACCTAAAGCAGAAAGCTGTGACTGTGCTGTAGTTGTAGAAACTCCAGATAGATTTGGAACTACAACTCCTAACCAAGCATAGGTTGTTAGTTGAACATTTGTTGCAAATAATTGAATTGTTCCTCCGCCAGGAGATTGTGATTTAACTTTACCGTCATTATCTTTATAAAATTGAGTGGCGGCAGAATCTAAAATTCTAGTATAAACATTAAACTGAGCAATTGCTAAATCAGTTAAAGCATCTGTATAGCTTTTTCCGACAACGTTTGGCAAAGTTCCTTGGACTGCTGGAACATATTTTCCTTTAGTCAATGTAACAGCTGGACCATTTTTTGGAAGAATAGTATCTGTAACTTCTGACTGAGCTAATATTTTTTCATCAAAATTTGGGTTAGGAGTAGTTGTTTCAATAATTATATAATTTAAAAGAAGATTAGCCATTATTGCCTGAACTTCAGGAATAGTTTTACCAATAAGATTTGGCATTAAAGAACTATCTGTGGCATTGATCTTTAAAACAATTTTTCTATTTTGACGTTTTAAAGATAGTGCTGGAGGAAACTGAGAAACAATTTTTCCATCTGGAGCAGCATTATCGATAATATATTCTAGCCTAGCTCTAAAACCATTTGCTGCTAATTGTAATTGCGCCTGTGCAGCAGTTAAATTTAAATCAACAATGTTTGGAACAATAAGAAGTGCTGGGTTATTTTGTACAGTATATATCTGTAAATTTTTACCCTTTGGGATTGAGGTTATTTGAGATACTTTACTCATGAAGCCGACTCTTCTACGCCTGATATAGTAATGTTGACAGAGCCAGAAACAGAAGTTCTTGCCCAAAGCTTATCTCCGTTATTCATAACTTGAGTCATATCTGCAATGACGGTTGAGTTAGCTTCAATTTCAACATCCTGTAACAATGCGTTTGAAGAGTCTGGCTGTGCTGATGAAAGAGTTAAATTTAATCTAACATTTACGTCTATACCAGTAATGTTAGAAAGTACTATTTGTTTAATAATAGTGCTAGGAGTATTAGCAGTATAAATATTGGTATACCCATCAACAAGGTTAAAGGGACCAACCAAGCGTTTTGGTACATACGCTCCTGCTACCATTTTTTCTCCTAACTAAGAAACTTGCCACTTAATAGCAAGAGATGTTTCTACGGTGTTTATTTCTGATGCGTTTAATACTCTGTTAAATATTGCAATTTCACCTACAGCAATATTTCCAAAAGCTGATAGGTATCTACAAATAGATTGTCCTGTCATTCCAGACAGTGATGCTGTTCCAGCACCAGATGCTTCTTCTACCTTATTTCTTCTTAAAAACTTTTCTTGTGTAGTTGAATCATATGTCATTAAGAAAAGCTCTGGAGTTCCTGGAGTAACATTTGGAATAATTGCATTAAGATCATCTGATCCAAATCCAAACTTAAAGTTTGTTGCTGAAGTATATCCAATCTGTAGATTTGTTCTTGTAAGTCCGCCTTGTCCACCAATAATCCACTTGTTAATTGGAGTGTCTGGTCTATTAACAACACAAACAATTGTCATTGATGATGTATTTAAAAATGAGAGAGTTCCATCTCCCATAAGCATAAAATCGTTTGATCCATCAAAAACTATTGCTGATTTTCCACCCAAAGTAGTTAATGTATACTTTGGTTGTGCAGACGTTGTTCCCTGTGCAGCGTGACGAGAAAAACCAGAACGATCTCTCCATTGTGAGACATCATTTGTTACATTTCTTGTGATTGTAGTTAATGCATCTGCATCATAATGCATTTGCAAGCCAGTTGTTACTGGGAAAGCTACACGATTAGCTGTTCTAAAGTTAAATAAAACGTGAGGAAGCATTTAAGCCCCCTTTGCAGGATCCTCTGGCCAGACTACATCAGAAGGTGATTTAGCTGATGTAACATTACGAAGTGCAGAACGATACTCTGCATACTTCTTTGTTAGTTCTGGTGTCAGAGTGTCTGCGAGTTGTGTCCAGTCTGTAGATACGAGCAAATTATTTCTCTTATTTTTAATTCTTGACCATGCGTCCTCATCAGATAGCTTTTTGACTGCAACGCCAATTACCTTGCCATCTTCTACCTTTGGCTCATCAAGATATACTAGTTCTTCTGTATCCTCATTATAAGGCAAGGTCATAGATACATCTACGACACCGTTTTCTTTTAGCCAGTCTTTATCTGGTCCAGCTGCGGCAAAGGATACGTCTGGGAAGATCTCAGAAAGTGATCCCCACTTTACAGCCTTTCCTTCTTCTAGAATTGCGTACATTATTTCTCCTATGCTGCGTTAATATCAGCGAATGCTACTCCGCCGTAAATTGTAGTTCCCTGATTTGGTGTAAAAAAGTTTAATAGAGTTACGTTTGCAGACAATGTTGGTGCTGAAACTGAAGAGTCCCACTTAATTGCTGCTGGCCAGTTAATTGTAAACAAAGATCCGCCCTTTATTTCTACCTGCCAAAAATATCCTGTAGACACTGCTGGAAATCCAGTAAATGTCAAAGTTGTATTAGCTGTTGGCTGCCATCTATGAATTGCTGCTGAAGTTACGTCAATTGCTAGAGATCCAGCGCTGATTGAACCATAATTTGTTCTTTTTACAGCTGTATTAAAATAATCGTAACCATTACCGTTGATTGGTGCCTGTACGAAGGTATAAGCCCAAAGTGGCGGTGTTACTTGTGTTGGTATTGATGTAATTGCCATGATTTCTCCTTGTTATATTATACCTTAGTTTACCTTCAACCAGTATTTTACTAGAATAATTCCAGTTGCACCAGCTCCAGAGCTTTCATCTGAGTTAGTTCCTCCGCCACCAGAACCTGAATTTGCTGTTGCATCTTTAGATCTGTTTCCATGAGTAGCTCCTCTTCCATATCCTCCACCATTAGATCCTGGTCCTCCGCCTCCTCGGCCTCCGCCTCCGCCGCCTCCTGCGTACCCATCAATTCCTGCTCCACCAAGTCCACCAACTGAATCTTCGTGTGATGTAGAGTTTCCATTTCCTGGGCCACCGCCAGATGCTCCTTCGGCTACTCCATATCCTCCAGCTCTTCCTGACTGAAAATCAGACTGATGAACATGGTTTGAATATCCTCCAAACTGTCCGCCCATAGAAGCTCCTCCGCCTCCGCCTGCACCACCCCATGAACGCTGCCATTCAGAACCGCCACCGCCACCAGATCCTTGACCTGTTCTGTTATCTGCTCCTGGCCCCATAGAACCATTGTTTCCGTCACGACCATTATCAGCAGCCCATCCGCCTCCGCCTCCGCCGTATGCTATAAAGTAAAATGGCATTGCTACAGAACCAAACTGAGTATTTCCACCGTTGTTTCCGTTTGTAGCACCAGAAACTGCTGCTCCGCCATTTCCAATTGTTACTGGAATGAGTCCTAGTGCTGGAATGGTTGCAATATTAACAACTCTTCTCATAAATTGCCCAGCTCCTCCGCCACCGCCAAATCTTGAGTTGTTATTTGAAGCTCCGCCGCTTCCTCCGCCTCCAACACATGTTACTTCAATAAAGTCTGCAATATTACTTGGTCTTGTCCAGTTACCGCTGGCCAAAATAGATTCTTCTACTTGAACAAATAGTGGAGTTGGTGGAGTAACATTTCGCACAACTGTACCAAGTGTGTCCTCTAGACCTGGTATCATTATTTGCTGAGTAGTGCTTAGTGCTGTTGGCATTCTTGTTCTCCTTAGTTATTTCCGATAGGTGATGGTTCTGGAACAAAATCCTCATCAACTATAGTTTCTTCAAACTTTCCAGTTCCATTACCCTTAGAAACTCTTGGGTCATTTTCTGGATCTGGCATTTTAAACTCTCCATCTTCATATGTCCAATATGGTGATGGATACATTTCCATATCTGTTACATCAATTATTAACATTCCTTCATAATCTGGCAAAGACTCTAGGAATTCACGATCTCCGCCAACAACTGTATTAATTACATCTGTACCGCTAACTATTGCCCATCTTTTTTCCATTATGATATTCTCCTGTAATATTCAATGATGATTAGTCCATCTCCGCCTTTTCCGCCAACAGATCCTCCAGAACATCCTCCACCGCCACCTGAGCCAGTTCCATCTCTTCCAGCTTGGCCACCATTTGTTCTGATATCATCTCCACCATTTCCTGCTCCACAAGCTCCAGCGCCAGCAACGCTTCCGCCGCCACCGCCACCGCCTGCTAAACCATTAATTCCTTCTCCTCCACGTCCACCAGTTGCGTGAACTGTTCCCCATGAGTTTGAAGCACCATGCGCTCCACCCGAAGAACCAAATCCGTATCCTCTTCCTCCAGGATAACCAATGTAAAATGTTCCAGAAGTTCTTACTCCTGTGCTTCCTGGTTCTCCTGCTCCATTAGCTCCACCGCCACCGCCACCTGCTGCATACTGATGTTGCCAGAATCCACCGCCACCGCCACCAGATCCTGAACCTGAAATATTTCCTGCACCTGCTCCACAAGCGCCAGTGTTAGCATCTCTTCCCCAGTCACGTGTGTATCCTCCACCGCCACCACCAAATGCAACTAGGTGATAAGGGTTTCCGCTTACTCCAAACTGAGTATTTCCACCATTATTTCCATTGGTGTTTCCACCAACCTGAGCACCGCCAACTCCAACTACAACTGGAATTGTTGCTCCTGCAGCAACTGATGTAATATTAACAAATCTTGTTAAATATTGTCCAGCTCCGCCGCCACCTGAGCCTGCGTTGCTCCAAGAAGTTCCAGATCCTCCAGAACCTCCTCCACCAATGCATGTAACTTTAATCCAGTTAGCAATTTGTACTGGGTTTGCTGGACGAGTCCAGTTACCAGTTGAATAAATTCTTTCCTGAACTGGCAGATAGGCACCACCATTTACAACTAAGTTAGCTGAAACGATGCTGGTAAGTGTAGATGTTAATCCTGGTAGATATGTCTGTCCAGTTGTGGTGCCTACGCTGTAAGTCATTTTAAACTCCTAAAATCTAAATTATACTTCGTTTACTTTAACGCCAGAGATCAAAATTGAGCAAGCACTTGCTGTATTTTGAAATACGTTGATTGTTTCTGTTGTGTTCAATACTGTCTTTGTGTCTAGTGCAATCAAAGAGCGTGGTGGAACATCTAGATTCTTTACAAAGAAAGTTCCTCCTACTGGGAAAGAACCTCCAGCAAACTTAACGCTTACCTGTGCTGCGACGTCAGTATTGTTATTTATTGCAATTCCAGTAACAACATCAATCTGTGATGCTGGTACCGTATACACAGCGATATCTGTTGTTCCTGGGACGTTACCATAAAATCTGACTGGTGTTACTACTGTAGCCATATTAAATTACTCCCATATGTGAATAGATTGTGAAATTATCAAGAACTGCGTTTACTCCTGCTATTGCTGCTAATCCAGCACTTTGAACGTTAGAAACCTGAGTTCCTCCAGCCGTTCCAATCTGTGTTACAGCGCCTGCCGATGCAGTTTGAATTTCATTTATTTTTTCGGCAGTTGCTGCCAAGACGTCATTAACGCCAAGCAGGTTGCCCATTGATTCAATGGCTTTAGCCAAGAAGACTAAATCCTGTGTGTTTAAAGTTGAGCTAGACAACGCATTGACCTTGGTCTTGAAAAGATCAATTTGTGTCTGTAAGCTATCATAACTTGGCATTTATTTCACCTCTTAGTAATTATACCTTAAAACCTTTTAAGATGGGCGTACTGGCCACGATAGGCCAGATTCGCTTCTTAAGACTTCTACTGTTACTGTTGATGGAAAATCTCTTAGAGCCTGTCTATAAGATGCCCATTCTGCAGCCTTGGACTCTGAAATAGTAATTTCAGGGTTTAGTGTCCAGTCAGACTCTATCAAAAGTCTATCTCTGTAAGCTCTAATCCATGGCATACTTGTATCTAACAAAGTAGCATCTAGTTCTGCAGAAATTTCTTCTTCTGTCATTTCTACCGCCTCTCCATTAGAAAGCTTATATCTTTTTCCAGTTATATCAGATGAGGCCATATACCAGCCGTCTTCTTCTGGAGTTACTCCATCAAACCACATTGCCTGTGCTTGATTTCCTTTTTCATCAAAATTTACATAATACATTATGGCCTCTCTCCAAACAACTCTGCTGTTCTACGCCAAACTCTATATGAATTTCTAGAGTTAAATTCATTATTATGATCATTATATGTTTGAGCAGCATATGTCATTTGTAAGTCTGGCTGAACCCAAAAATTGCCAAATGTGCTGTCTAGGTTATAAAATTTATTTGCTTCCCACCACTGATATCCACCGCTGTTTTGCCAGTAATACATACTTGATGTCTGAAGAACTGCAACAGTTGTTCTTGATGGAATATTTACTGTCCATGAATGTGTATATGAAGAGTTTCCACCAGTTCTATTTACTGGAACCGACCAAGAAATATCTGATACGGTTGAATATGAATTGTTTACGTTTGGAGTTCCAATTGCTACTCCAGAACCTTCTGTTCCATTTGACCACCAGTTATTGTAGTGACCCCACATTGTTACAGATTGCTGTGTGCTTGGATGATGATTTCTTAAAAACATTACTTGAACAGAAAATGGTCCAACTGCTGTATTATTAGTAATTGTATTATACTGAGCTTCTCCACCGAGGACTGAGTTTTTAGCATAGTTTATTCTAGCGTTCAATCTATCGTCTGTAGATGAATACGAAAGTGTATTTTGTCTAGTGTTTGTTCCAAGACCAAACCAAAATGCTCTTTCTGGGTCTGCTGATGATCCAGCTCCAGTTAAATAATTATGATATGTTGTCCAGGGATCTCCGTTACCCCAGTTATACTGCCAAACATTTTGTCTAAAGTTTACAGTTTTAATTCCAGCAATTGTAAATGGTCTACGTGAGCCATCTGTTACTTCTTTAAAAAGTCTTCTCTCTGCTTGCTCTATATTTAGAGATATTCCAGACTTATTTGTTAGGGCGGTATTTAAATTTGTCATATTAGATTATTCTCCATCCATAGGTAGATCCAGCAAAAACCAATCCAATTGATCCACCATTTACGTTAAATGTTAGATTAATTGCTTGTCCTTGTATTAAAGATCCATTTCTTGCTACTGTAAAGTTTGTTGTTGCCGCCGTTCCTGCTGCATCTACAATTTCTACAAATGAGCCAACGGCTGGTGTTATTGGCAAAGTAAGTACCTGACCAGCACTTGGTACAACTAAAAGTCTATCTTTATTTGCTATAGTGTATGTGCTATCAGTAATTACTTTCCAAGTATTTGGTGTATTTGTAGTTACAATAGAATTTAACTGTGATATAGATGAGTTTATAGAGCTAAAGTCAGCATTTACTGTAGATATAAAGTTTTCTACGTTATCTATTCTAGATTCATGATCTGTAATGGTTCCTTCGGCTGAAGTAAGTCTTGCACCATTTACAGAAGAGTTAATTTCAGTTATTGCACCAGTTTTTGCAGTTTCAATTGCTGCAATCCTGTCTAGAGTTGCATTTAGGATATCATTTACCCCAAGAGATGTACCTATTGCATTTAATGCAGACGCTAAAAGTACAAGTTCGTTAGCATCAAGTGTGGTTGCTGTTAGTTCATCAACCTTATCCTTGAAAAGCTCTATTTGAGCTTGTAACGTAGTATAGTCTGGCATTTATACTCCTTTTATGCTTGAGCTTCTGTCCAAGTAACACGGCAGGATATGTTTGCTGCCGCAGTACCAATGTTTGTTGCTACGATTGTAAGAACGTCTGGACCGTTAGGGAATGATGGGTTTGTCTGAGATCCATTTCCATTTAGAATTGAGTTACCAAGGTCACGAATCTTTCTTGCGTCAAAGTTTGTTACAGAGAATGTACCACCTGTTGGAGCTTCAGTATAGAAAGCGAACACACGGTCACCACCACCAATTGTATTTGTTGGTGCTGTAACTGTTGCTCCCTGTGTACCAGTTCCATCATGATAAATAACTTGTGCAAGAGAACCAGCACCTACACGGACTGTTTCCCACGCTGTTGGAAGAACTGGACCGTTCATAGAAGCTGGATTTAGAATTCCTTCAATAAGGAACTGACCAGAAGCAAGAACTCCAATTGAGTCTAGCTTTAACTGCATTCTATTTGCCAATTCACGAACACCAAAGTTTCTTGCAATACCGTTATCTACGGAAGGTGCAATTCTTAGTGAAACAAGCGGACGTGGAATTGGAGTTGATCCCAAAGACTGCTGTACAGTACCGTTTGGAATAACCGATGTCTGTGGTTCATCTGGACCTGTATTATTATATGTAAATGTATTTCCAGTAGCTGTTTGTAGTGTAAATGTTCCATTATATGAAGTTGAAACTGTTGCAGTTCCGCTTGCAGATGCAAACGCTACGTTAGGCTGTCCAGTTCTGGTATATGTAATGGTGTTATTATTTGGAACAGTTGCTACTGTATAAGTTCCATTAAATCTTGAATCAAGTCCTGTGATAGTTACTTGATTTCCTACAACAGCGTCGTGATCTGAAGCCATGAATATTGTTGCAACTCCAGACTGCAATTGTCTACCAGTAATTGTTGATAGCTGTAGAATTCCAGAAATTGTAGCTGAAGATCCAGACTGTAATCCATGGTTAGTGCTTGTTGTAAGGGTTGATACGTTTGAAGCTCTTGTTCTGCTTGTAATAGTAGCTGAAACTGTACCAGAACCACCAACCTGAAGGAATCGCTGCATACCAGCGGTAAAGAGATAGAAGGAGTCATCGTTAAATCCTCCGTCCATAATTACTGAAGATCCCCAGTGAGACATAACTGGTGCACAGTTTTGTGAAATTGTTTGAACTGAAACTTGTGGTCCTCCAGAACCGCCTGGAATTGACAAGTCTGGGAGGAAGTTTACAAAGTTAGATGTTCCAGTTAAAGTATACTGTTGACCTGCATATACAAGAACCTGTGGGGCTCTTCTAATTACAGTTATCGGATAGGCTCTAAGTGTTGAGTTATATGCTCCAATATTAGTATATTCACATATTTCATAATTTGTATTATCTGAAATTCTTAGATGCCCTGTTGCTGGCCATCTATCTACGTTTTCAACATAAAGTAGTGTTTGTTGAGGGAATAGTGTAGATCCACTTACTCCGTCTCCGCCTGCAATAAGTCTTGTTGACTCTAAAGGCTCATTAATTGTTTCATAACGTGCTGGAAGGTTACCAGAACGCATGTAAGCTGCTGTGTTTACGTTGTTGTTTGAAATCTTATGACCCCAAGCAACGTCACCTTCTGTAGTTCTAAACCCAAATCGAATATATCCTGCACCGTACCATGAATAATCAATGTATGTCATCTGCATCTTTGAAATATCCATTGTATATCCAGATGGACCCGTACCATCAAATCTATCAATGTTCCATGAATCCATTGGAATCTTTTCTACCTGAGTAATCATGTATCTTGCTGCATTTGTAGAAACTCCACGATATGCTGGTGCAACATACATTTGTGTATCAGAGTCAATTCCAATAACACGATATGATTGTCCACGAATAACTATATATTGTCCAACAACCAACTGCTTGCGGAATCTTGTTCCAACTCCAGTAATTAAATTAGAATACTGAGTACAGTTGAGTTTTCCAAATAGTTCTTTATTTGAGAATCTCTTTACCGCATAAAGTTTTGTTCCATCATATTCAAGATAAAATCCGTTCTGATCATCATATAGACCAGCTCTTGTTGCAGATCCTTTCCAGCGATATGCAGTCATAAATGCATTGACACCGCCTGGATATTGGTCTAAACCAGAAATTGCTTGAGTAAATGTGGTTTGAAGTCTAAGTTGATTATTGCTTATAACCTCATATACAATATGAATACCATTGTAAGGGTTGTAACCAACAGTTTCAATTCCTTCTAGAAGTACCTCTGCACCTGGCTGCAAGTTGTGATCTTGCAGGGTAGTAATGTTAATGTAGTTTGAACCTGCCGCTGTTGAGGTTGCAAAAATATCTGTAATATCAAATGTTGGAGTAAACTTAGTTCCAGTTGAGAACTGAATTGATTTACCTGACTGATATCTAAAGTAACGACGGCTTTGACGAATTGTTTGAGTTCCGCAAACGTTGTTTGCTGTAGACAAAATAACTCCGCCGTCAAATGGACGGTGATCTACGTATCCTTCTGGTCTTACATAAAATCCTAGCTGATCTACGTTAATTGGGTTAGTTACAGTTTTTCCTGCAAAGAACTGCATTTGTGTTGCAGTTGGAACTTTTGTAATTAGGTAGTTACCATCAATTTGTGTAGGAGAAGATCCAGCAAACAAAACTGTAACTCCAGCATAAAGTCCGTGAGGTCTTACTGTTTGAATTGTAATTCTAGAGTTTCCTGGAGCTTCATCAGAAACTGCAGAGAATGGATTAAATTGTCCTGGAATTCCTCCTGGAATGTGTGCGTTATCAAAGATACCGCCACCGTAAACAGATGTTAGTGTTCCGTCAAGGATTTCTCCTGCTGGAACAAATCCTTTTGCGGTATATGTAAATTGAGTTGAGTTTGTTACGTTTGCCAAAAATGTTCCATCGGCATTTCCATTTAAGCTTTCTTGAATTGCAACAACGTCACCGCTGTTTAGTCCATGTGGAGCTAATGAGTTAGTTGTAACTGTGATTGTAGATCTTCCAGCTTCACCGCCAGATATCATAGAAACAAGATCAAATGAGTTTCCACCAGTTCCTCTAGCAAAGAATGAAGGGTAGTTATTCTGTAGTGTTAGAGTTTCCCATTTTGAGTTCTGTACTGAATATTCAAAGTCTGTATCGATTAGGGACTGTGGAGTAGAAACACGCATCTTTCCAACAGCGTCCATCATGGTTTCTTCTGGCTTAAATCTTTCTACCGCATCATCATAAACAATTGAAAGGTCATCAGTTGCAGCCATGTCTGCAGTGTTATATTCTAAAGTTACTATTGTATCTGGAGAAGTTGGATGTGTAGTAATTGAATAAGTTGATGCACCTAGGTTTGGATCAGAGAAGTTGTATATAACCTTATTTCTAGTTACGTTTGTAATCATAAGCAAACGCTCACGCTGAATAGGTTCTGGGATTGTTATTGTTCTAGTAACAGGATTAAATATGTAATCTCTGTTTACAAGTACTCTTCTTGCCATTTTTCACTTCTCCTTAAAAAATAATTTGCTGTGCTGAAAGCGTTCCTGTAACCTGGCTAAGATTAGCCAAAGTGTTGTACTTTGGAAAGTATATACCTAAGTTTAGCAGAATATCTAATTCATAGGCGGATACTCTTCTTTCGATGTCCGCCACCACGACGTTTCCTGTTGGTCCTGTTGGACCTGCTGGGCCAACTGGACCCGCTGGACCCTTTATGTTATTAGATAAAGTCCATGTTGGTGTTGGAGTTGAACTGAAAACGTATAAATCTCCAGTTGTAGTATTTAAAAATTGATCTCCAGTAATAAATCCAACTGTACTAGATGGAGCTATAGAACCTGTAGTGTATGTTGTACCACGTTGGCCCTGAATACCTTGTGGCCCTTGATTTCCTTGTGGACCCGCTGGACCTGCAACACCTTGTGGGCCTTGTGGACCTGCTGGACCTGCAGAACCTGCTGGACCTGCTGGGCCTTGTGGACCTACTGGACCTTGTGGACCCGCTGGACCTGTTGGGCCAGGACGAGAACCAGCAACGGTTACCCATTGCGAACCATCCCATCTTTTTAGTGACATATACTCACACTCCCTATAGAATTATACCAAATATTCTTACCAAATGACATCAGAAGCCCATCCATAAAAGCCTTGCAATATTGTCCTTTGTTAAATCTGGAGTTAATGGCCTCCAACTACCAGTTGGATTTACTACTCCAGTTATGTTTATTTCACCAGTCTTTGTTACGTCGGTTTGAGATACATAATAAAGCTTATCTGGAGCATTATATGGAACATCAAAAAATATAGTTCCAGAGGCAGTACCATTTCCAACAATTCCAACAGGATATGGAAATGATGTTCCAGCAATTACTTTAGTTTTTATCCAGAACTGGTTTCCTGGAGTATTTATGGCAAATGCGTATCTTCTTCCTCTTATTAAATTTAATGTTGGCTCGGTTTGGTTGTTTATATAATAATTACCGTTATCTAAAGACACAGAAAATGTTCCGCCAGTTACTATTTCTGGAGTATCTGAAAATGCTACATAGAATTGTTGCTTGTCTTCAACAAAAGCAATCATTCCTCCGTGAGTAGCTGGATTTGGAAGTGCTGCTGCTGTACTGTAAACAGATCTATTTCCCTCAAACACATCCTCTACGTTAAATGTTTCTAGACCTTCTTCTGTAGTAACATCTATCCATAAACTTGAGTCTTCTGCATCTGGAGCAACATCTCCAATATGTACAAGCTGTCCAGTTAAATCATCTATGTCTATCCATAGATCACCTTCAACTCTATCTCCAGTTGGAGCATCAACTGCTGAATATATTAGCTGTCCTTCTGGCTCATCTGTATCTACCCATAAAGTTCCTGCACCAAAATCTGCTGGGGCTTCTGGGCCAACATGTATAAATTCTGTATCTCCAGCATCATCGTCTATATCAACCCAAAGGTCTCCGACAGAGTATGATCCATTTGCTGGTGCCGCTGCTCCAAAAAACATGATTGCTGGAACCAAAGTTGCATCTGTTGAAACTAAATCAAATGCTGATCCTCCGCCACCGCCAGTTATGTTTGTCCATTGAGTTCCATTAAATACTCTTAGATTATTAGTTGTTTTATCATAATAAACTTGTCCGTCAACTGGAGAAGATGGAGCGGAGTCAAGACCTATAATTACACCTTGATTAAAGGTATTTTTAGCAGTCCAAACGTTTGTTGTTGATAATGAAAGGTCTGAACTTACATATTCCCAACCAGCAGTAAATGTATATGTCTCCCAATATGGAGTTCCAGGAGGATATCCAGGATTTGGCTCATTAATTCTTATATAAAAAGATCCATTATAGGAAACCACATCTCCAGGATAATAATCTGCACCATTATCATATATACCAACATATGCTGGTGGAAAAGCATTATATACCTTAAGAGCTTTTGTTGATCCACTTCTAAACTCATCTGTATCAAACCAGAAAGCACCGTTTGCTGGATTTAATGGTGGGTTTGGAGACATTACAGCCTTGGATGGCTCTGTAATAGCTTCTAAAACAATTCTATTATTGTCATCATCATATGTAGCTACAATATTTGTATGATTTGCATGTGTTAGCAAAGGAGAAATATAATCTTGAATTTGCTCTTGTGTTAATTGAGCAGAAACTGTAAATACGATTTTATTATTTACGTCGTCATAGGTAGCTGTTATATTGCTATGGTTTGCATGAGTAAATAATGATGCTACTGCATCTTGAGCCGCCTCATTAAAATCTGTTATGTTTTCAGAAGTATGTGTATGAGATAGTGGAGCTTTTCCAGCTAAAGAGGTTGTTATGGTTGAGGCAAAATTTGCATCATCATTTAAGGCATCTGCTATTTCGCCTAAAGTATCTAATACGCCTGGGGCTGTTCCAATCAAATCTGCAATTTCTTGATCTGTATATCCTTTTGCTGCTGCTATTGCATCGGTGGTTGCATTTTGTGCATAAGTAAATGCTGTAGAATTTATATCTGCAAGTGTTGAACCATCTAGCAGCTCTGCATTAAGCCCAGGAATTAATTGTCCAGAAGCGTTTGCTCCAAGTATAAATGCTGGACCTTCTGTTGTTGGATTAAATGTATGAGAAGCAATTATAGTTCTAGGATTAGATATATGAACATATTGTGTATGGTCATCTTCTAACAATCCTACCAAGTTGGCGTGATTTGATGCGGCTTGACCGCCACTCGTTGAAGAAGATTGTTTTAAATCTTGAACATCTACTATAACAACGTCAACATCATTTGTGAAGCTTGTATTGTAATGATAAATAACTCTATATAAAGCTACCCATTCGTCTGATGGAATTCCAGCTAAATCTAATGTAGAAAATAGAGCAGAGTCTTTGGCCGCATTAAGATTATTATATTGAGCTTGACCTTCTATAGATAGTATTGGACACAAAATATTATTTGTAGCAACTATATATGAAACAAAGTATTTATTATTTTCTATTGAAGAGTCAGTCCATGAACCTGCGTCAGAATAAGAGAACTGTGGAACATTTGCTACTGATCTAAAACCATAATTTTGCAAAGATGTTGTTTTCCATCCGCTACCAGATCTATATAAAACTTTTGTTTTTACATATGGCTCTAAATGCTGTTGTCCTTCTATTGTTGGACTAGAATTATGTGATATTGTAAAATCATTGTCTTCATCAAAAAGCTGTCCGCCAGTTAAAGAAAGTTGAGCATGGGAATTTAACGATCCATCTCCAGTTATTGTATAGTTTCCAGCATTAAATCCACCTGGAACATACTGTGTTCCATTTACTTTATGCAAATAATAGTGTGTAGCCCAATCCATAACCATTCCATGGCGTTCTTCACCTACAAAAACTGTGTTTCCATCAGTTCCGATTACGGCTATTGCTACTGGTAGATCATTCTTAAGATCAAATGGCGTGGTTTTCCTTTGAAGCTGAGCTAATCCATCATAATACAAATAATATTTTCCTGGAACTGGTCCTGAAATATTTGTTGGTATTTCTATAGATTCTTCAAATGGCTTTTCATATTTAATTCCATTTACAAATAAAACAAACTTGTCTGGTGTATAGTTTACTGGAGTTGAAGACCAATATGTTGTATCTGTTGGAAGATGGTTGGTTTGACCTACTGATTCTGAGGTTCTTGAATAATATTGATTATTAAATATTACAGTATCATTTTCTGCATATGGGTAAGAAGCAGAATATTGTCCTCTATATGTATAAACTGAAGTTTTTACAGGTTTTAGTGTTAATATTTTTGAAGAATCATTCCACTCTAAAATAGAACTAGTAAAGTCTGCAAATCCTGTTGGCTCTCTAGTATATTCAGAAGACTGTATGCTTATTCCAAGAGTCTCTGTGGTTGTATCGTACTTTACATCTATGCCTTCATGTTTTCCACCCAAAAACATTTGCTTAACCATGTCAACAGATACTGGAACATATTGAGTTCCATCATGAACATGAAGTGTTTTATCTTCTGTATTAAAATATAAAGTTCCAGAATGCCCAACTGCTGGAGGGCTAGCTAGAGAGGGTACCGATATTGTTGATAGGAATCTCTTAGACATCTATTATCTCCTATCCGTGGATAACTACTCTTATATCTCCTAGAGCCATATCTTGCGGACTTTGTGCAAACTTAATAGTTACAGTGTTGCTATCTGTGTGTTCAACATCTGCTTCCAATTGAGCTTTATCACCAGTAGCTCTATAAAGTTGTACTGTAGTATCATCTGTTGCAAGATTGTGTGTAATTGCAAATGATGTTGAAGATGAGGTAGCTAAAATTGTTGCCGCTGCCTTTCTTACAACCACCCCAGTATTTATTCTTACTAGGTCATCTACTATCTCTAGACCAAGTCCAGTGTTTACATTGAGCTGATTTCCAGACTTAGAAAGTCCTGCACCTGCATCGATCTGTCCAGCACCAGAGAATTGTGTAAATGTTAAAGCTACGGTTCCTACTGAAGGAGTCCCATTAGTTACTAATACGAATCCGTTATCAGCATTTACAGAACCTTGTTCTACGAAGAAAAATGCTCCACCTGATAGCTTTCCATTAACAGCATCTACTGCTCTAGACCATGGTCCGCTTGTGCTAACTACATAAATTCCATTTTCGATAGGATCTGACTGATCTTTAACAAGTACTCTGTCTCCATCTACAACAGAGAGTCCGTCTACTGTAGTTGTTGTTTGATCTAGAGCAATGTTTCCAGTTGTAGCAAGTTTTACTGAATCTTTTACATCAAGGCCTTGCTTTAATCCGTCTACATAACCCTTTGTAGCAGCATCTGTTGCTTGCGTAGGGGTTTGATTGATTGTAATATTTTCTGCAGTAATTCTATTTGCAGAGAAGTTACCAGAAGAATCACGAAATACTATTGTGCTTGCAACATTATCTTGTGTTGCATTAGAGCTAATTGTTACGGAAGCGCCTTCACCAGTTCCTGTAGATGAAATACCGTTTCCAGATACTGACACGCCCTGTACATAATCTCCAGTAGTGTCTGTTCCAAGTGCTACAGAGTTTGCTTGTACAGCTGTAGTAATTGTTAGATTTCCAGAGCCATCCCATGTTGTTGTACCAGCAACATCTCCAGCTATCTCTACGTTTCTTATTCCATTAAACTTTGTAGCTGTAGCCGCATTGCCATTTAGATCACCATTAAATACTGGAGCACTTACGCTTGTTGTTACTGTTACGGCATCTGGCAATCCAATTGTTGCATCACCAGTAGTTGGATCCTTAGATACTGTTACTTCACCAGTTGTTCCAACAATATCTGGAATTTCGTGTGTGTGATCTGCACGAGCTACTGATGTAGATGTTCCGTCAGATTTAGTATTACCAAATGTTAGAGAAGTTGTTAATCCGCCAGCACCAAAATCACCAGATGCTCTTAGCCATGTAGTACCATTCCAGAAATATAGAAAATTATCAGTTGTATCAAAATAGATTTGACCTAGCCCTGGGTTGGCTGGTTTTGCGCTGGAAGGTGCATTGTGTATTCTAGCATTAATCAGTTGATTTTTTGCTAAATCAATATTTACAGCAAATATTCTTGCCATTTCAACTCCTCGTTAAGACAGGTACGCTGTCCCACTAAATTTCTCTGTCATAGTAAGTGTAATACTACTAAGATTATTATACTGTACCCCAGTCTCTAATACGCCTGAACCAGAGGCTTTAACTAAAACATTTGGCCTAAATAAGAGCCCGTGGTTTATAGTGATAGCCCACCCATCGTCATGAGCCACTAAATCATCTGATCCCCAGCTATACTCAAAGGCGACTGGTTCTGCAAAAGGTATTACTGTGGAACCAGTCCAAGTTCCAGTGGTGGTAGCCGAAGAAAGCTTTGGCCCATAAAATTTATAGTTTGTGGTATCGTAGTAAAAATCTCCAACGGCACCTGTCAAATCTGTGGGGGCGCCAGAACCATTCAAAATAGTTCTACCAGAAGGTCCTTGTTCTCCAACAGAAGATACAATAACTTCATTGTTTTGTTCTTGTACTATAATTTCTTCTGCCATTATACAGTTACCGACCTAGATAGAGTAAGAGTTCCTTCAAGTATCCTTGTCTTTTTACCAGATGGACTTGTTAAAAGTATGTCATAGTGAGATTTAGGATAAACAAGCTTATTGGTTCTTTCTGGGGTTATGGTTACAGTAAATTTTCCTTGAGGTCCATTTATAGAAATTCCATCAGTCTGTGTCAAGGTAAAGCATAGAATTTTTCCTCCAGCTTTATCTCTTGCCTGCATTTTTGCGGAATAACCAGTCAAGTCAATTAAAGCACCATTAGCGTCTTTCCAAACAATAGAAAACTCTAAAGTGGCGCCTTGATCCACATTGAAATTTTTAGTTAAAAATGGCATCAGTAGACTCCTTACCCAATCTTATTTTATCACAGATAAGATTAGTCTAAGAACCAATATCTACCACTTCACAGCCAGTATCTGAGCTACAGGCCATAGTTTGAGATCCAGAAGTAGAATCTTCTGTTTCATATACCTGAAGCATTTCCCAATAAATCTTTTCAGGCATCTTGGACAGAGCTTCTTCATACTCTTCTTTAGTGGCATCCTGATATGGAGCCTGCTTATATGTATGGTCTGAATATGGTAGGAATGAGATTCCAGAAACCTCGTCAAAGTGCTCCCACACCCATGCCCCCACTTCCATCCACTCCTCATCACGAACAGAAACGGTGATAGAAGGCTTATGCTCACACCATGCTCTTTGATATGTAAGCCAGATATTCAAATGCTCAATTGCAGTAAGGTCATTTCTTAATACTGCATTTTTTGGAGCCTTAATTGGAAATGAAAAAACTTTAGTTGCTGTTGGATTCATAAAATCATCCTCAGCAGGAACTCCAGCTTCAATCAAAAATTGAGTTAGTGGGTCTTTCTTATCTCCACGAACAGTTCTAATATAATACTCATTGTGCCATGGGTGCATTCCAGAAGAAACTCCAGTTAGTTGAGAAACTGTTCCAGAAGGTTTTACACAAGTAATAGCTGCAGAGTGAGTTATGTTCAGTCTATCTGCTTCATCGTAGTTTGTCATAACAGCAACCTTACGCAATTCCTCTAAAGTTTCTGCAAGTACATCTAGACCCTTTTTGCCAGACATAAGTTCGTTACCAAACTGTCCAGTTATTGAAACTCCAAGCAGTCTTTCTTCTTCGGTGTTTTCTTTCCAAATTTTTCTTAAGTACTTAAAGTTTGTAAGTGTAGATTGCCATGTTCCAAGAATTGTTGCCAACTCTACTTTTCTCTTTAAAGAATCTTTGTTGTCTTCTGGTCTTACTACAACTTCAGAAAGGTTACAGAATTGATATGGCCTTAAGATAATTTCAGAACATGGGTTTGTTCCATAACGAATAGACTCATCTCGTCTTCCATACTTTGCAGCCTGCTTCTGAGCAGCCTTGATATTATAAATACCACGTTCTCCAGACTTTGAGTCATAAAGATTTTTCCACTCTGTAATGAAGTCTGACATAGATGGACGATCTGTATATGCTACTGAGTTGTTTGCAAGTGCTCTATGTCCTGTTGCTTCCCACCATGCACCAGCTTTTGCCTTTGCCATATCTGTGTCACGCAAATCAGACAATGAAATCAAAGCAGATCTACGAACTCCACCAACTACAACAACTTCACCAATCTTACACATAATGTCATGAGCTTCTATAGGCTTTAACTTTCTACCAGCTGCATGCTTTAATGTTGTAACACAAAACTCAAAAAGATTTACTAGAGGTTCTGGTCCTGAAGCACGTCCACCAAAAGTTTTTAGTCTAGATCCTGCTGGTCTAACATTTGAAACATCCCAAGTAGGAACTTGTCCTTGCCACAACAAAGCCAATAGTTCTCTTAGAGACTTTGCCCATCCAGCCTTAGAATCTTCCACAACAATAATTGTGTCTGACTTCTCAAAGTGTTCGTTAACTGAAGGAAGCTTGTCAACATAAATTGATTCAACAGAAAAACCAACTCCAGTTCCGCACATCAAAATATACATGGCCTCATCAAATGATCTAAGTGAGTCTACTGGAAGAAATGAGCAATTGTATCCTGCAATGTTGTCACGATCTAGTGCAGGTCCAGCTGTCATGATACCTCTCATCGAAGGCATAACGTTTCTGTTAAAAATTGCATCACGCATCTCTAAAACAAGAGCGGCGGAAGGCTCGTAATCATAGTTATCCTTAAGATGTTTTGTCATATAGTTAACAAAACGGTCTACAGTTTCTCCCCACGTCTCACGACGTCCTTTATCTGGAATCCATCTAGCATATCTAGACATTGCAATAAAGTTTTCATATGGATTGTTAATTACTTCGCTCATTTTTTAAAATACTCCTTTTAGCCCCTTTTATGGGTTTGATGATTGGTAGTTTCTATTATAGTGATTAGTTCTTTAAAGTCCGCAGACTAAAAAAATTTTTCTTCTATTCTTTGCATCGCATTATTAGTCAACTGTAACCAGTCAAATGCTTTACTAACATCCGCAGCTTGTTGATAATAAAAGTCAGAATACGTATTATACCTATTTGCTACATTCTTTAGCAAATCGCAAAGGTGATCAAACGAAGGCTCAACTACAAGTCCAGGGTGCATGTCTTGCCATGGCGATTCCACATATTGAGATCTTAGTGCAAGTGGTCCCAAGAAATCTTTATACTCTGCCCACTCTTCCGTACAAATCGTCGGCATGCCAGAAGCAAGTGCTTGTAGTGGAATAAATCCAAATCCTTCTCCATAAGATGGGTAAATTAAGCAGTGATGTGAATTAAAAATTCCTGCAAGTTGCGCTGTAGAAACACTATTTGTTATAATTGATATATTATTAATATTATATATATTAGATATATTATTTATATTATAATTATAATTACTATATTTATTATATAATCTTATAGTATTATAATGATGAGATTTTATAGTAAGTCTATAATCTGGATTATTTCCAAAGACTTGTAAAAAAGCTTCAAAAACCATTTGTCCACCTTTTCTAGGTGCTGGTTCTCCAACATGTAAAAATTTAAGCGGTCCGCCAATATGATTTCTTTTTACAGGTGTCCACATTTTTTCTACTCCATGTGGATAAACATAAACATCTTCTATACCAAGATTCTTATAAACATTTGCTACCCATGAAGAAGTTGCCCATATATCATCACATCTTTTTAATTGATCTAGCCATCCTTGTTTTAGTTGAGTAGATTCCCAAGGATGATAACCAATTTGTTTTTGATTTTTTGTAAACATAAAAAATTGTGGTTGACTAAAATTTAATTGAACTTTAGCTTTGTTATATCTAAATGGTATTTTATGCCCTAATTCTTGCATTGCTGTAACCATATGAAAACCAGCATATCCATAACCTGTGTCTACATTTAAAGAACCTGGATTAGTATTAAAACTCAAAATCACGATTTGACAAAGCCTTCCCAAATAGGTTAAGATATTACTCTATGTTTAAAAAAGATATAGTAGTCGCAGCGACTAAATTAGTTCTAGTGGGATGGCTCTTCAGCCAGTTCCCAGTTATAGCTAATTCAAACGCCGCTGATAGCATTATAGCAAAATCTGATGCAATGTTGCAAAACATAAAGTCAGATGATAACGTAGAATACGTATACCTGTCCGATTATCGGAATCAGGATACCCAGTTTTCGGATGAAGACCTGGCCCAACTGCTCTATTGTGTGGGCTTTCGCAAATCGGATTTGCGAGAGGCATGGGCAGTTGCTAAAAAGGAGAGCAACGGTAGGCCACTTGCTTATAACGGAAACTCAGGCACTGGCGATAATTCCTATGGAATTTTCCAGATTAACATGATTGATAATTTGGGGCCAGCGAGGCGAGATAAGTTTGAACTAACTTATAATCGAGACCTCCTAAATCCAGTAGTAAATGCTGAAATAGCATTTCACATGTCACGGGGTGGCGAGAACTGGACTTCTTGGAAAGGAATGACTCCTAGAACAAAACAATGGCTGGCTCAGTATCCGAATGACTTTAAACCAATGCCATGTAAAGATCAGAGACCCAAGAAAGATAAGAAATAGTGGACATTAGGGTAGTAAGGGCATTTATTAAACTCTTTCCTCAAGATAGAGACATTAAGTGCCCTTACGATTCTTACGATTGTTTGCCAAACATGGATCATAATGATACAATCTATCTGTATTGCCTAGCATGTAACTATAAAATAAATGTTGGATTAAACTTGTACGACAGAATGAAAAGAGAACTTGGTGGAATTGCAAAAGAAGGTTTTAGATAAAGGCTACGTAAGATTCGTAGATAAGCTTGGTGACGACCTGTCAGTAGTAAATGCTGCTAGAGTGTCGTATGATAAAGAAAGTCAGTCTCTTTCTGAAAAAGACAAAAAGTTAATAAAATTTTTAATTCGAGAAAACCATACCAGTCCATTTAGACACGCAGCTGTAACCTTTGAAATATATGCTCCTTTGATGGTTGCAAGACAGTGGTGGAAGTATGCCGTTGCTTCTAGTCATGTGGATGATCAGAATGGTTGGAACGAATCATCCCGCAGATATATAACAGAGAATGAAGAATTCTATATTCCTATGCCGAATGAGTGGCGTTCGGCGCCAGAGAACTCTAAACAGGGATCTGGGTCACCAGTAGATGTAGAAATAGGTGCAAAATATTACATGGGTCTTATGCACCTAATAGATACCAGTATGACCATGTATAAAGAAGCATTGAGTGACGGCGTCGCACCAGAACAGGCACGTTTGTTACTTCCAGCATACTCCATGTATGTCCGCTGGAGATGGACTGTATCACTACAGGGTGTGATAACATTCCTAAATCAGCGTTTGCCACATGATGCCCAATCTGAGATAAGAGATTATGCACAGGCAGTAGAAGAAATTATTAAGGAAGTATTTCCAGTAACATATGAGACCATAAGGGAAGAAAATGAGTGACGCCGAAAAAGAAACACTAGAACTAGATCCCAATTCAGGATCAATTGATGAAAACATTGGTATTGTCACCTATATCATGCTATCTCGCATCTATGATGCGCTTTGCATAATTGGTGACGGTGTGGGTAAGGGTGAAGAGATCCTTGCTATGGTTGAAGCCCATAAAATGGGTAAACTGCTAGGGCCAGAGCCAGCAATCAATTCAGAGGTAGAAAATGAAGCATAAAACATCTTTCGTAGTGGGAAGTGTTGCATTGCTCTCTGGCCTTACAGCAGTTGCATTTTCCATTTATGCAGCTAAGACATTGGCAGATTTACTAGAAAAAATGGAGTTTGAAGTCGGGGAATCACTTGACGATGAAAATGAATTCTAGTATACTATAAGAAGTGCTTGGTTGTAGCGACCACCACGCTCCCTTGCATTAGAGGCCTCCAGTTTTCCGCAGAACTGGAGGTTCTCGTCTTATAGGGGGTAAATATGGCATATGCCAGATTTTGGGATAGCGACCTTTATCTATATCCTCATGTGGATGGATATATAGAGTGTTGTGCTTGTTGGCTTAATGAGCCTCTAGAAGGCGAATTTGGGCTATCTGAGAAGATCTCTAACGACGTGAAACTTAAAGCCCATTTAGCCTTACATGAGGCGGCGGGACATAAAATGCCAGAGAACCTATATGAAGAGATATTACTGGATAAGGGAAGATATACTGCGTTATAGCAAGGAATTGGTTTTGACTCCTGCATTCCAAAGAATGCAGTCGTATACATAATCCCCTAATCCCGCCTCAAATTTATCCCAGAATCCTGGTCTATTTTCAAATTGACCTACAGCTTCTTTTAATTTTACAGTTTTAGCCATCCATACTTCAAATTCATATGTATTTGGATGCCACCACTTATCTACTAAATTTTTATTAGCTTCTGCAGCAGCCATGGCTTCTTCTGACCAAATAGGAAGATTCTTCCTAAATATGTCGATAAATTGCCATACTACCTCTGCAGATTCTAGCTTCATTTGTTCCCAATCTTCTTTTTTATATGAAGCTATTCTACGATCCATTTCAGCTTTATATTGTTTGGGCCATTCATAAGATTTCCAGAGTTCTACGCAAGATACTCCTTCCGCCTCAAAAATTTCTTTGTATTTATCTAGCTGCATTTTGTAACTGCTGTCAAATGTTTTAGGCATACGGAAATACGCTCACAGTCTAACCAGTCAAAATATATGCCTGGTCTATCGCAAAAGTAACATTTGTCCATATCTACATTATACACCTCCCAATATTCTAGTCGACTAATATTTAGATTTTACAAAATGTTAATATCTGTTTATTTTGTATGATGCATGGTAAAAAAAGAAAAAATCGGACAAATAGTGCGCCCATAACCATAATGTGATGAACCTCACAATAAAAATGTCCGATTTGTCCGTGTCTGAACTTGAAAATGTCAGTGGGGTCTGCTAGTATTCACTTATTAGATAAAAGAAAGGAGATTAGCAAATGCTAACTCAAACTACATTAGAAAAAATTACATATGAATATCAACACGGTGGTGTAAAGGGTAATCACCCTGAACTAACTACCTATGAGCGTAAGGCTCTGCTAAAGTATCTCTTTAGCCTTCCGTCCAAATGCTCTGCGGAGTGTGAGGCAACTCACACCGCCTAGACGGCGTGTCGGCTAGACTTTGTCGGTCTAGTCTGATAGTATTCCATTATTAGTTAGAAAGAAAGGGGACAAAATGTCCGCAAATGTTTATTCAATCGAAAGCCTACTAGTAGGCAAGCCTTACCGCTCTCGCTCTGTTGAGGGTGAAATCGTAGATGCTGAAAAGCACCCTAAAGCGGTTTGGTATCAAGACGCTGAGGCGTATCTTGTTCAAATCCGTAAGAAAAACGGAGGATACACCTACCGCACTATTGCGGTGAATGTGCCCTAAATCACATTCAACCCACGGCGTGTCGTCTTGATTTTGTCAGTGGGATAGGATAGACTTCCAGTCATAACAATTAAATAAGAATTAGGGTATGAGCCTAGCAAATAAACCGAAAGGGTGAGCCTAGCAAATAAGACCCAAAACAAACCCAATAAACTAAAACGAAAGGTAAACTAAAAATGAAATTAGATGTAGCAATTTGGAATGGTAAGAAAACAAAAGTTCTAGCAGTTGAACAATTCTCTTCATCAAAAGAGGCCCTAGATTTCTTGTCAGAAGTACAAAAACTAGACAAGGATGCTAGCCTAACAATCTCTGCAGTTAGAAAGTAGTAAAACGTCAATGATCAAAATTCTCATGATTGTGATCATTGTCACCGCCCTCGGCTATGTTTTTACAGCATAGCCCTGTGGCGTAAATCACACCAGCTCTCGGCGTGTCGACTTGACAATGTCCAAAATGTCCGAATTTGGGCCGCCCCCCGCACTCGGGCGTGTCTGTGGATTATTATGTGGATAAAAAAAATCTCTGTGATAAACATCACAAAGTCCAAAATGTCCGATTTATACCCCTCAAAATGTCAGTGGTCTATGCTAGACTTTAGTCATTGAAAGGTTGAGAAAGGTTCTCAACAAAAGAAAGGAAAACAAAATGTTTTCACTAAGTTATAAAATTCAGAGTAAGTCTGAAAGTAATGTTTTCGGAACTTGTTTAGGTGTCGTGTTCGATACCGAACAAAAGGCTTGGTCATACCTTGACCTAGTAGAAAAAGATAACTACATCTTAGAGTGTAATCTAAGAGAGTTAGAAAATTATAAGCCTTCAAATCGTAAGGTTTATGCTACTACTAGAAGTTGGGAGTAGTCTAATGGCTAATCTAGAAATTTTTGAAATGAATTCTAATGGTGCTGGTTGGGTATCGTTAGAAAATGCTTCACAATCTACTAAAACAGATTTAGAGTGGGCTTTGATAAATCATAAGTCAGCTAAAATCGAGGTTCGTCGTTTAGATAAACCAACAATTCGCACTTGTTCAGTTTGCGAATTAGCACACGAAGGTTTGTATTGCTTCAATTGCTTTACAGGTTATCGTGTTCGTGTTGGTAAAACTAAATTCGCTAGAGAAATTCGTCTAACACCAATTTCTTGTAATAAAAATTTTAGAAAATAAAAATAAATAAAAAAAATAAATAAAAAAAATAATTTTGATTTGACAACGATCAAAATTTTTGCGGCCCCCGAGGTCGGGCGTGTCTGGGGATAATTATGTGGATAACGAAAAAAACACTGTGATTTTTATCACAAAAAAAATGTCTCAAAATTTGAGATTCGGGTGGAAAATGTCAGTGGGTTATGATAGTCTTACGACATAAGATAAAGAAAGGAAGTCAAAATGACTAAACTAAGCGTAAATGAAAACTACTACTCAACAGGCGAAAGTTTCTTTTGCTGTGATGAGCAAATCGTCAAAATGTATTGCGAGCCTCACGGCGAGTTTATGGGTTGCTATTTCTGTGAGTTTGATTACACAGACCCTTGCGAGTGTGAGCCAATTCACACCGCCTAAGCGGGGTTTTGATTTGAAAATGTCGGTGGTTTTTGGTAATCTACCGATAACAAAATAAGAAAGGAAAACTAAAAATGAAAAAGAAAGATTGCTCTCTCTGTTATGGAACAGGTCATCTCTACTATGGAGATGAAGAAAATTTTGATGTGACTTTTTGCGATGTATGCGACGGAACAGGAAAGGAAAACTAAAATGAAACTAGATGAATACAAAGCCTTAGTGTTAGCCCAAAGAGAGGCTAGCAAAGCGGAAGCCTTGTCAGTGCTATCTGCTAAAATCTCCAATAACACCGAAAGAAAGGAAAACTAAAAATGACTTACACAATGTCTTGGGAACGCCCCAACTATTCTTGGGATAACTACTACGAGGATAACTCTGAGTTATTTACTACGCCTGAAGTGGAAACAGACCCACTTGACTTGACCGAGATTTCTCTCTCAGAGATTTCTCTTGATGAAATGACAGATGAAGGACTTGACTTCTCAGATGAGTGGGGTATCTAATGAAAAAAAATGTTTTGATTTCTTATGTAGTAGAAGCAGAAACAGACCTAAAGGCTATTTTTGCTCTGAATAAATCTCTTTCAACTCTGCCTGAAAGCGAACTTGAAAAGTTTGAGGCTTTTGATGTTGTTGAGGTGGTAGAGTAATGATGACACGAAAAGACTATGTGGAAACCGCTCAGATTTTATCTGAGCATTATCCTAATCAACCTGAAATCGTTCAGGTAATCGCTGACAGATTTGCGGAGTATTTCGCAAAAGATAATCCCCGATTTGATAAAAACCGATTTGATAACGCAATACGAAAGGAAAACTAAATGATAATCAAAGCAATGGAAATCGCT